>Ga0209540_10000045_pt1 | contig 165309 bp, 156 predicted proteins | sample BarGraIncu01121A_FD_184501 | JGI IMG/M metagenome (GOLD analysis project Ga0209540, IMG submission 184501) | Arctic peat soil microbial communities from Barrow, Alaska - Barrow Graham LP Incubations 011-21A (SPAdes) (version 2) | ecosystem: Environmental > Terrestrial > Soil > Wetlands > Peat...
GCCAATCGATCATCACATACATTCCCAGATCGGTACACCAGTCAACAGCTTCATCGAGCAACTTAATATACTTTTCAGGAGTGCGTTCCCGCCATGCAACAGGGTGAACCGGGATACGGACAATGTTCGCACCCATTTCTTTCACTTTTTCAAAATGGGTTTTGCTCCAATGTCCCTGACGTTCAACCTTATCAGGATCAGAAATAGCTATACCCCGGAACAACACTTTTTCACCCTGCGGATTAACAAATTTGTTTCCCTGTACCTTAATCAGAGGAAGCACTTTCAATTTTGTGTTGTTTTGTCTTGGTTCTCTGGGGCCGTTCTGAAACCAGGGTAATGGTTCCTGTGCATTTAGACCTGATATGCAAAAAAGCAGACTTAAAATGAAAAGACTAAAAACTTTCATTTTTTTCATATTATAGCATTTATTTAGTTATTAATTGTATTCTCAAAAATTAATGTCAATAATTTTTGGGGTATATAAACGTCTTTTCAGCGCGTTACCAACGTAACATGCAGCACTGTTGGAACAACTCCAACACGCGGTCCTCCCCAATCGGTCTCGTCACCATTTCGGATTCGCAGGAGTTTAAATTTTCCGTTTACATACATGCCCTCTTCGACCTTAAGATACTGCCATGCTTTGCCGGCATTGGCACCAAGAGGCTTGAAAGTAAAGTGACAGAGATTGCCAATCAGCAAAAACTCATTCTCATCCAGTTGTACCACCATGGCTTTGCTTACCAGCCGGGTATTGGCTTGCACGGTGTTTCTTCTTGCAGCACCGAACGATACGGTGGCTTGCCATAAGCCGAGGTCAATGGTCTGTTCTGCATGATCTTCACGCTCAACAACAGACTTAATCTTACCTTCAAATGCCCATTTTGCAAGCTCCCTCATCATTGGTGCAGCCATAGCATATTCCTGTGTAATAGTTGCAAGACGGGTAGTATTTTCTTCCTCTGTTCCCTGACCGTTTCTGTCTATACCAAACGGGGAAAATCCTATACCTCCGCTCGCCAGCACAGAATAAAAGTAACGTGCATTTTCTTCGCTGGAACTTATCTCGGGCACAAACAATGCATTATCGGGCCGGGAATACAACTCAATAACCTTAAGTACTTTCTCACTACCAGACAAATAGATATCTGGAGCAAGTATATCTATTGCTGGTGCAGCTGCCTTCCATATGGGAATAACATTATCTGTCGCTCCGCCACTTTCGTAGGATGAAGCACTTGGGTTGGTGATGGGATCGCGCAGAGCGGCGTTAACATACAATGGCAGTTTATTTACTGCTTTGCCTGCGGCTGCAACATATCCGATATACCGGGCAACTGACCATGCATGAAAATACTCATCTGCATCGGTGCCGAATACCTCCTGCCATGTTCCCCTGGCATCAACTGGTCTGTTAAGTGCCTTTAATACCTCTGGTTTAAGCAGTTCCGCGGGAACCTGTCCCTCAAAAAGTTTCTGGGCAGCAGGCGAAAAATCGCGTACACTTCCCCATGAGCCGGGTTCGTTTTGCACCTGTACCATTAGCACAGTGAATTGCGGATCGGCCTTCTTCAGATAACTCATAACTGCAGCAAAAGCTTTTGCATCTGCTTCCATGGCAACTTGAGTGTGCGGTGAAGGAGAATCAACCGGTCTCCCATTCTTGCCAGTAATATTGGGATATTTTGTAGCATCGTTTTTCATCCAATTAGGCATATAGTGATTACTGCCGTTTTTCCAGGTGGCAAACCATAGAAGCACAAGATGCACATTATGCTCTCTCCCCTGTTTTAGGAGCGTGTCAACTAACGAAAAATCAAACTTTCCTGGTTGGGGCTCTATTTGCTCCCAGTAGATAGGAACTTCAAGAGTGTTGGCATTCATTGCTTTTACCGCCGACCACACCTGAGGCATCATGCCAGGCCATGCGCTTGAATTATGTGCCTGTCCTCCGAGCATTAAGAAAGGTTGACCATCAACCAGAAGTGCATGACGGCCATTCTTTTCAATCAGATGGGGAATTGTTTCCTTAGGAGTCTGTCCCCATGCTGTAATGATACTGAACATAGCCACAAAAAAGCAAATGGTTGATATTCTCAATAATTTGTTGTTTTTCATATCATTCATAATACTATCATTTTGTAAATGAAATTGCAGATGAGAGTCCTGTTGACGATGCAGTAACGCGGATTTCACCTGCTGCCGCTGTCCGTTTTACTGCAACAAGAAGCCTACCCTGCCAGGCTATACGCGTGTCGGTCTTGAACAGACCGTCATAGACAAGGTCTCCTGAGTCAACACCGACTAAACGACCGGCACCTTCAACAAGCACTTTGACAGTAGCCTGTGAATCAATCACTTTCAATCCTGTATTGTCGCATATTGTGAGTTCGTATAAGAGAATATCACTGACAACAGATAATGGAAGAGGTGAGAGCTGGAGCTTTGTTGCCTTCCCTGTTGTGCTCAGCATTGAAGTGACCACATGGCGCCCTTTCAAATAACCAACCGCTTTAAGATCGCCAGTCTTAGATTCAACTTCCCAATCGTTTGTGTAAAGATTGTGAGATACATTCTTCTTCCCAAGAGAACGTTTATTGAGAAATAATTCGACTTCATCACAATTAGTAGTAACACGAACTGTAACTTTTGTTTTTTCCGGCAAGTTCCACTTTTGCTCAACTGGTTGCGATTGCATTGGATTATCCACCCTCGCCCCGGTGACTACAAAAAGCTGTAATACAGGATCTTCACGCCAATAAGCCGCACGCTGGTAGAATCCAAACTTTTTCCCTCCCGCAACATCAATTATACCGGAACTACTTCCTCTGCTGGGGAATCTGCGGGTTTCTCCCAGATAGTCAATACCGGTCCATATAAAGTCGCCAATTACATAATCATTATCGCGAACGCCGAGCCAGTAATGTATTTGTTTCCCTGTTTCTGTACCCAGAATTAGACGGTTGGGAAAGCGTCTGCGTTCGTGTACATAGGTGCTGTCGCCATAAAGACGATCGATGTAGTTATAACCTGCGATGTCAAGTTCATCCATAAAACCGTTACGTGAAGATACAAACGACTGGTCGCAGGCAGATGTCGCCGGACGGGTGGGATCTTCCTCGTGACAGATAGCCATTAGTTTTTTAGCAAGCTTCCATCCATCGTTATTGAATTGGTCGGGTATCTCATTGCCAATACTATAAAGGATTACACTTGGATGATTTCGATCGCGGCGCAGCATGGCACGAAGATCAGTTTCATACCACTGGTCAAAATAGAGATGGTATCCAAATTTTGATTTACCCCGGTTGTTTTCAGTATAATTATAGGTCCAATCGCGGGTCCATTCGTCAAATGCTTCATCAAAAACATAAAAGCCAAGTTTATCGCAAAGATCATAGAACTCAGGAGAGAAAGGGTGGTGACTTGGTCGGATAGCATTACAGCCCATCTCCTTAAGAAGCCCAAGCCTGTAAATCCAGATTGCATCAGGCACCGCATTTCCAAATGAACCTGCGTCCTGATGTAGGCAGACCCCTTTGAGCTTGGTTGACTTTCCGTTAACCAAAAGCCCAAGATTTGTGTCATATTTAAGATTTCTGATGCCGAATGTTGTGACAGTCTCGTCAAGTATGCTTCCATCAAGGATAATGGTGCTGCGCAATTTGTAGAGTTCTGGTGTTTTATCGGACCAAAGGCGGGGTTTAGGAACTGTTACCTTTTGTGTGGTGAGTTGATCTGAGCGCATACTTTGAAGTAAGAGCGTCGACTCGGTGGTAGTGATAATTGTTCCATCCAAAGCCAGAATACTGCTTCGCAATATGATGTTTTTACTTTGTGACTTGACCTGCCATGGATCTTTGGCCCAGGTTCTGAATTCCTGATAACTAAAGAAATTAGGATCTATAGCATAATCTATGTTTACAACAGCTTGCTCAGTCGTAATTTCAGGAGTAGTAATGCTGATACCGCCATCGAGCCGGAAATGAGTGTAACCGGTAGTAATAAGACGCACATGTCTGTAGATACCGGAGCCTGCATACCAGCGAACAGATGGTTCCGCGGAATCGTCAACACGAACTGCCAGAACATTACTGGTACCGTCTTTTTTCAAATATTCAGTAAGATCGTAGCGAAAGCCAATGTAACCATAGGGCCTGCGTCCAAGGAACTGTCCATTAATCCAGACTTCGCTGTTCATGTACACGCCATCGAATTCTATAACTACCTTTTTTGTAGTATCGGGAGATGTAAAGTATTTTCTGTACCAGCCAATTCCATGTGAGAAAAAGCCACCAATGGCAACACCATCAGGGGGCGGATTGATTGGGCTTTCGATACTCCAGTCGTGCGGTACATCAAGAGTACGCCAGCTTTTATCGTCAAAGCCGGGCTGCTTTGCTTCCTGATTGTCCCCAAGCCAGAATCGCCAGTCACTATCAAACGGAATAATCTGTCGCGGATTAGAAATGGAACCTGTTGAACCGATATTTGTGTTATTAATTGCCTGTCCATTAGTTTCAGGTATGAACATGCTTATTATCAGGCAATAAAAAAATAATGCGAATAATATCCTTCCGGATAAAGACTTGAAAAAAATATTTAATTTCATATATTCAGGTTGGTTAGTTATCTCTCTGAAACACAAGGTAAGTGAATTAATTAACAGGCATCAGGCCATTTGCGATCTGAACAGGTTTTGATTCGATTTTCATAGTGGCACTTTCGAGTCCCTCACGAGTAGCTGTCACTGTGATTATACCAGGAGTTAATGTCGAACGAATTGCTACACGATTAATGCCGCATTCGGTATCAAGATAAAGGTTATTTGTGGTATTGAGCTTCCCGGCATTAAATCCACCCCTCCAAATTACCGGTCCGCTTACAACAAAATCAACTCTCGCCTCATCTGTCGGGCAACGGCGGCCTTGTGCGTCCAAGACCTCGAAGTCGATCAGTGCTATGTCGCTTCCATCTGCCTGCAGACCCAGTGGCCCTGTGTGGAGAGTGAGCCTTATGGCTTTGGCTTCTCCGGCAGTCTGGAGCTCCTGTTGAGCCACAATCTTTCCTTTACTTGTAGCGATAGCTTTAAGAGAGCCAGGAACGAATTTCACATCGGGAAAGGCGTAAACATAGCCCGTGCCTTCCCCCTGAGGTGCAGAGCGAGGTGACTTCCCATTAATTGTGTCAGCAAATATGGTTGGCTTCGAAGCAACCCCGAGGGATTTTCCATTGAGAAATAACTCAACTTTGTCACAATGGGTCGCCGCCACATACATGGTCTTCTTAGTATCTGCGGGATAATTCCAATGTCCAATGATATGAATATCAGGTTTCTCGTTCTGCATTACACGCGAAACGTAGAACAGCGATTTTGGCAAACGTACGCCATCTACTTTGCCGCTGACTCGAAGGACATAGCTTCCCTGCTGGCGTCCATCAGCATCTTCATCTGTCAGATAGATAGAACAATAGGCTGACCATTTCGAGTGAGCAGGATCGATATTATCAATCCGGTTAATTACGTAGCTGTTGTAACGTGTGGCGGCAGCCAGACAAAATGTTTCTGAATTCCAGTGCCATGTATCAACCGGACGGCCTCCTATCATGCCAGCTTTTGGTTTGAAACCGAAATAGGGAGGCGAATAATCATCCCAAATATTTCTACCGGCCTCATCACGAAAATCTTCTGTCTCTATTAAAGGTGCTTTGTCACGTCTTGATATGCTATAGCCACGAAAAATATCGTCGCCTGAAATTTTATCGGTCTGAGGTGCCTGGCCTATCATAACACCATAATACTCTGACATTGGGGTCAGCGCTTTATTTGCATCAGCCTGGTCGTTATCACGCGTACCCATGACGCGGCCACCATGAGGGTCAAGCTCCTTTCGCATAGCTACCATCTGAATCATCTGCTCAGGTGTCACAATAGTATTGCCAGCCTCCCAAAAGAAAATGCTGGGGTTGTTGCGGTAAAAAATCATTGTTGCATGCATGACCTCTGCGCGCTGATCCCATTGACGACCAGTCACCAAACGTTCTTTGTCACCTGCCGGACAGACCTCAACAATTCCAAGTCTGTCGCAAGCCTCAACATCGGCCCGCTGTGGTGCAATATGCATCCAGCGCATATAATTCCCATTACTCTCGCGAAGCATTGCAAGGGTGAAGTCGTGCATCCAGTCGGGATAAGCACCTCCCAACCCGGCCCAGTCGTTTGCTGAACGCTGAGCGTAGCCTGTAAGCCAGACAAATAGTCCGTTTAGCCATACCCCACCTGTCCCGGCGCCACCCTTGAATTCGGTTTGCCGAAATCCTGTACGGGTCTCGCAGACATCAATCACTTTTCCATTCACACTGAGAATGGAATAAACTTTATAAAGATATGGATCGTTCACATCCCAAAAACGGGCACCGCTCAACTTTCCAGAGGCTGTGAAGATCTCTGACTGACCTGCAACAAGGTCGGAAGTATTGCCTTCCAATTTCGCAACCACAACACCGTTGGCATCAACAATAACAGATGACAGTGTAATAGAAGCATAGTCGTCTGTCTCGTTGACAACCTCAGCCTCAACTTTAATGTCAGCAGTTTTTTTCTTCAGGTCGATGGATTCCGGATAAATGTAGATTCCGGTGGTTTTAAGATTTTCGTAGAGTGGCAGGGTCTGATAAATTTTGCCTGCCATGATCAACCTGGCATTCCTGTTGAGCCCGCCGAAGTTCGGATTAAAATCCTTTGAGTTCCATTCAAAGGGCGTTTCGGTGCCCTCTTCTTTGTAATCAGTGCTGTTGTCTACTTTTACCGCAAGGATATTATCCTGTCCGCCAAACTTTACGAACCTGGTTATGTCAAAACCAACAGCGGTAACGCCGTTCTCATATTTCCCGATCGGTTGCCCGTTAAGAAAGAAGCGACCAGCCTGCCGCATACCATCGAATTGAAGAAAAACCTTCTGACCATCGGTGCCGGCAGGCAGTTTAAAGTGCTTGCGATACCATCCGATTCCAAACTTTTCGCTCTGGTCGCCGCCACTATGACTTATAAAAGCCCGGTAGCTGTCGGTCTCATTCCATGTGTGTGGCAGACTTACGTTTGCCCATCCTGAATCATTAAAACCAGGTTGATCGGCTCCGGTTGTATCGCCAAATGCAAATTTCCATCCGGGATTAAAATTATATACCGAACGCGGTGATGCTGGTGGCTGAAACTTAACAGACTGACCATTAAGTGTTATTGCAGACAGAAGAAGCATAAGGAAAGAAAATACTGATGGCAAAAATATTCCTGCGTGTAAAAATTTAACAAAAGTAGTTTTTGAGTTCATCTCTATTTATTTATAATCATTTGTCCTTCTTTAATTTCAGCGCTGAGTCCTGAATAATCAATGTCTCTTACGTTATCAACAGTCAGTCCTTTCTGAGCTGTGAGCCTGCATTTACTAAATTTCACATCATATATGGGGCTGTCTTTTAGTCCATGCATCATTCCAAGAATGTTTACATTCCCTGTGATATTAATGAATCTGACATTCCTTACAACAGGCAGAACCTTAGCGGGCGGAGCAATTGGAGGAACCATTCTCCATTCCAGATTAAACTCAAAAGCCTGTTTTGCATCTTTGATCCTGATATTCCGGTAAACAATATTCTCGACCACTCCGCTGCGACTTGGTTGTGTTTTGAACCTCATGGGAGCCCAGTTACCCGAGTCAACTTCACAGTTTATGATCCTTATATTCCGGATACCTCCTGACGTTTCACTTCCCATCGACACACCACCATGACCATAACCAAAGGTGCACTTTTTTACCAGTATGTTTTCGCTTGGACGGTTTACCCTCAAACCGTCAGCATCTTTTCCCGATTTTATGGTAATACAATCATCATTAACATCGATAAAGCAGCCTGTTATTGTAACACCATTACTTGAATCCACATCTATCCCGTCGGAGCTGGGAATATTATGTGCAGCCCTTATATTCAGATTTTTTATTATAACATCTTTACAGTAAAGAATATGAAGACACCAGACAGCCTGGTTATGAAGGTTAAGATTTGAAATACGAACCTTTGTACAATTCTGGAAACAAATAAGACGAGGACGGCCCAGTCGTGGAATTTTCATCATGCTGTCCCGGGCCGCCTGAGAAAGCTGCTGCCTTTTCTGGCTGTTCTGACGGCCAAAGCCCGGCCATTCTGTACCTGAGCCGTCAATAGTACCTTCACCAAAAATATTCACATTATTGACATCTATAATATTGATCAGGGCTGATGTCCATATCCGTTCCTCCCCCTCCCACCGGGTATTAATCTGCGGATAATCAGACTGACTGACTGATCCTTTAAGAACGCCATTTTTCTGAATATTAAGATTGACTCCTTGTTTAAGAAAGATTGCTCCTGTTATGAATTTCCCTGCCGGGACAATTACAATTCCACCTCCGCTTTTTGAACATGCGTCGATCGCGTTCTGAATATACAGAGTGTTCAATGTCTTGCCATCGCTTAGAGCTCCAAACCTGGTTATATCATATTTTAATGAAGGTGCGGTTGCATTAACCGGCATATTCACTGAGAACAGAAGTACCAATTGTAATGAAAAAACTATTTTTTGCATTGTCGATTAATTAAAGTGTATATAGACAAATCAGGTCAGGTAATAACATTTTTTGAGATTGCGATCAATCTAAAAGGTTTTGATTTTATATTCTTTTCCGCAGGTTAATATCCTGTTGCCAATAATGATAGCAAATTCATGTTTAAAGCTAATCAGAAAAAAACAGGAAAAGCTTAAAGTATATTATTTCTTTTCAAAGCTTAATCCCTTATCATAGTTAAAGAGAGCATATCCTGCTCCTTCCATATAACCGGGAACATCTTCCTTTTGATTTGTAACTGCAACATCAGACACAGGTTACATGAAGAAAATCCGATCACTCCAAGGAAGATAATCGTCAGAATAGGGTAAATGTTTTTCATATCAGGTTAGTTTTAAATAATTACAAATCAATGAGCAGTTTTATTCCTTGAAGTTAATACAAGCTCAGTAATTTCTAACGGAAGCTGTTCATTTTGCCATTTCTTTTCTGCATCTGTTGATTTACCTGCATGCCTGACGGCTTTCAAAGCATACCAAGCGGCTACCAGTGAATGGTCAGCCATGTGGGCAGTTGCGACAGCATGTCCAACAGCCCGGGCAATCGCAATAGCAACCGGGTCTGATGATTCATTGGCCACAGCTATTGCATTTAATGATGCATTTCTGGCATCACCTGTTGTAGCCTTTCCTTTTTCCCATTCTTTTGCAATAAATATAGCATTTTTCAGACGTTCATCTGATTTTTCACTGAGAAGAGGAAAAACATGTTCAGCACAATTGCAGGCCCAGATGATTAATTGTCGATGCTGCTCTATTTTCAGAGAACCTCCACGATGTTCTGCTATAAATCTTTCATCGCGCATTTTATTCTTTGCCAGTACTTGCATTATTCATTAAATACACTTCAAAAGTCCCTGATATTTCAATCCGATCTTTTTATAACACTTTATTGCGTATTCATTATCAGTTTTAATATTTAATCCAATGATATTGACACTTTTCTGTAAATCATTACATAAGGTTGATGTTAATTTGTAAGATATCTGTTTGCCCTGCAATTGACTTTATGCTATGTCGTTGCCAGGCCTAAATATACTCTCCGCATTTAGTTGATTTACCAATCTGTTCCCGTAATCCAATCATGTAATCTTTTAATTCATCAGGCTCATTCCTATATTCAAAGGTTACTTTATGTTTTTTACCTGACAAAACTTCTATTTCAATCCACTCAGTACCACCATCTGCACAATCCGGACATCCAATAGTCTGGGGTAGTTCAAAGAATTTCTTAGAATCTAATCCTGACTTGTATGAATTCCAGCTAACATCAGTAAGTGATTCCGTACAAGTAATCGTTTCTACCGTATCTATCCAACCTGAACGAGAATATGTAACAAATCCGGACTTTAATAAAATATCGCTTTTACAATACCCTATGCACATTCCAAATGAAGTTCCATATTTTATTTGTGAAATCTCAAAATCATTCTTTTCGCAAGATATTGCGAACACAACAGCAATCAGGATGAAAGCTATTTTCTTCATATCAATGTTTTTAACTTATTTTTTTCCCATTCGCTCCCTTACCTCGCTGATGGCTTTAATCGGGGAATCGATGATTAGCATATTAGAGACCCAAACAGGGATACTTCCTGCAGGATCAACAAAACCTTCAAGAACAACATGAGAAATTTCTTTACCGGCAGGTATGACGGTCCAAGTTTGACGGTAATCTTTAATGCGCACCATATCATTACGTTCAGGAATGACCCCTGTGAGCGGAACTGCAGTAATCCTGCGTTCACCGGTCACCGGGTCGATTGTAACTTTAACATCCACGCACAAGTCACGATCAGTGACCGGCCAGGGTAAATTATATACCAGATAGTACTGTGCTCTTTTATACTTTTCATAAAACAGCACTTTGATCTGAGTGAGGTTTTTATCCCACCAATCAGTATTATTAACGTCTTCGATAAGGGCGAAAATATCTTCTGCCGGAGCATTAATGTCGGTAACCCCTCTATAAGATTTCAGGAACTTTCCGGCCTCCGCACTCGTATATATTTTAATGCCATCCTTTTCTTTGACAAAATTCCAGGATTGTGCTCTTATCGAACCTGAAAACATCAGGGTAGCTAAAAACATAAAAATGAAGCGAATCTGATACTTTCTCATAAAACCTGAGTTTCTATCCACAGTGTATAAAACTTGTATAGTACATGACACTCTATTGTCGACAGTAAATTGTTAATGAATTATAAATTAATAATCACTTAATCCTGAATGGTTTCACTTTCCATATCTTTTCACAATACTCCTGAATGGACCTGTCTGATGAGAACTTGCCCATCCTGGCCACGTTCATAATTGCCATTTTGTTCCATTTATCGGGATTCTTCCAGGTGTCAGCAACTAAGTCCTGGCAGGCAATATACAAAGGATAATCCGCCATAAGCATAAACGGATCAGACCATAACAAGTTGTCGGTGATAGGCTTAAACAGGTTACGGTCGCCTTTGGAGAAAAGGCCGGAATTAATCATGTTTATCACTTCTCTCAATTCTTCATTATGATCGTAAATAAAGTGCGGGTCATACCCTTTATGTTTAACTTCATCCACCTGGGCGGCAGTGAGGCCAAACAGGAAAAAATTATCCTCACCCACTTCTTCCCGTATTTCTATATTAGCCCCATCGAGAGTGCCAATGGTTAAGGCGCCATTCATAGAAAACTTCATGTTGCCGGTGCCACTTGCTTCTTTGCCTGCTGTTGATATCTGTTCTGAAAGGTCAGCTGAAGGGTAAATATGCTGCCCATTAGTTACATTGAAATCAGGGAAAAAGACCACCTTGAGTCTGTCTTTCACATCTGGGTCACTGTTTACCAGATCGCCAACCGAATTAATCAGTTTGATCATGAGTTTAGCAGTAGTATATCCTGGTGCTGCCTTGCCTCCAAAAATGAATGTACGAGGCGCTATATCAATGGATGGATTTCGCCTAATACGCACATAACGTGTCAGGATATTCAATACATTAAGATGTTGCCGTTTATACTCATGAATGCGCTTTACCTGTATATCGAACATAGAAGAAGGATCAACGATGATGCCCGTCCTCTCTTTGATCAGTGTTGCAAGGAGCTTCTTATTTTCCAGTTTTACATTCCTGAACTGTTCACAAAAAGCGGCATCCCCTGCAAAAAGTTCAAGTTTATGAAGTTCATCAAGCTTCCCGGGCCATTTATTACCAATTGAATTTGTAATTAGCTTGCTTAATCCGGGATTACTTAATACAATGAAGCGACGTGGTGTTACTCCGTTAGTTACATTAAAGAAACGTTCCGGAAACATTTCTACCCAGTCAGGTAACACTTGCTTCTTAAGAAGTTCGGTATGCAGTACTGCCACGCCATTAATTGCACAGCTGCCTGCGCAAGCAAGGTTAGCCATGCGTATAAACTTTCCCCCAGACTCATCAACTATGGACATTCTGGATAGTTTGCCTTCATCGTCCGGGAACCGTTTGCTTACTTCCTGCAGAAAGCGGTAATTGATCTCATAGACAATCTCAAGAATGCGAGGTATAAGGTATTTGAAGAGGTCCACAGTCCATTTTTCCAATGCTTCAGGAAGTAGAGTATGATTCGTATAACTAAATGTTTTACAAGTTGTATCCCATGCAGTGTCCCAATCAATTTTATATTCATCCATGAGTATACGCATGAGTTCAGCTACTGACACAGAAGGGTGAGTATCATTAAGTTGTATGGCCCATCTTTTATGAAATTCCTGTGGGTTACCACCAAATCGTCTGTGTATATTCATCATATCCTGCAGTGAGCATGAAACAAAGAAGTATTGCTGTTTGAGACGCAGCTTTTTCCCTTCGAGCATCTCATCATTGGGATATAGTACTTTGCTGATATTTTCCGACTTCACCTTATATTCTACTGCCTTGTAATAATCGCCGTGATTGAAAGATGAAAAGTCAAATGATTCCTCTGCCTCAGACTTCCAGAGACGAAGAAAATTGCATGAGAGTACTTTGTATCCCATTACAGGAGAGTCGTATGGTATTCCTGTAACCATATAGGCGGGTTTCCATCGGAAGCATTTACGCCCACCGTAGTCAATGTAAGACTCGGTGTACCCACCGAAATTGACATTCACCGAAAGCTCAGGTCTGGCGATCTCCCATGGGTTTCCTTTACGCAACCATTTGTCGGTTTTTTCCACCTGCCAGCCATCATGGATCACCTGATCGAAAATGCCAAACTCATAGCGAATTCCATAGCCGATAGCAGGTATTTCCTGTGAGGCCAAAGAGTCGATATAACAGGCAGCTAAACGACCCAGACCTCCATTGCCAAGCCCTGGTTCTGCTTCTTGTGCTATAATTTCATCGAGATTAAAACCCAGCTCTTCAACAGCCCGCTTCATCTCATCGAATATATCCAGGGCAATTAAGTTGACTCCTAACTGTGGCCCCATAAGAAATTCGGCAGAGAGGTAACTGACCAACCGGATAGCGTCATTTTCAAAAACGGCATTCATCGTTCTATGTTCACGCTGTTTGAGCCTATCGCCTACTGCATACGAAACTGCCAGGTAAAAGTCATTAAGGGAAGTATTCACAATATTTCTGCCCTGCTGGTAAAACAGATGTTCTGTAATAGCCTGTTTCAGGGATTCTACGTCCATGCCAGAGCGCACATCAATAGGTTTTGCAGGAGCACTCTTCCCCTCCTTATCGCTTATGTTGGCTTTTTTTGCCATAGAAAATTTGTATTATAATTATCAGTAGAAAGATTCACCAAACATTACGAAAGTTCCTAAAAAGAGTTTAATCAAATAACTCGCTTTCATAATTTTATAATTTATGTCAGTGTCTCTTTCTTTTTGCAGCTGTGTTAACGATCGGGTGAATGAGTAGACGGCTATTCTGTTTATTCAGCAGGTTGTTTGGCTTTAAAATTTATAATAAGCTCCGACTGAGATTGCGCCTACTGAAACAATGTTGTCAAGTCCTCCCCCTATATTGAAATTTGACGCAGTGGTTTTGGTAGTGCCATCCTTTGTGATGTGATAATTATAACCGAAATTTAAAATATTGATTGATGTTATAAGTGATAATTTTTCAGTAACATCATAAGATAGACCAGGACTAAAAGTCAAATACAAACTTGTCTGTTTTGGTCCGTCACTCGTTGAACCTCCCGTAGTTACGGTTGAATTTGATAAATCAAAACCAAGATTTCCCTGTCCATAAAGAGCTAGCTTATTCCATTTAACTGCATAATAACGCAAAAACGGACTTGCACCAATTGAGGAAGATTTTGTTGTAGTCGCGGTATTTACTCCAGTTGTGTTTTGCGAAAATGAAATATCCAAAGCAATGCCAACTGCGACTTTTTCAGATAAAAATTTCCCCACATTTGGTGATAGGTCTAAATTGAAATTTGATCCTTTGCCTGTTGTTACGGATCCATCAAGGCTTTTTTGCTTGCCGGTGTTAAATCCGATATTTCCACCCACGAAAACCTGTGCATTTAAACTGATGCAAAAAAAAGATAATGTTAAAAGAAGAATGAGATTAGATTTCATAATGTAATAGATTAAAATGATGCTTACTCTTTGGTTTTTCAGCTGACACCGACTTTTATTGAAAAATAATTTGAATATATCTGAGATTTAATTTTCAAAGTTTTATTATCGATTATATCAATAAATCCAAACAAAATAAAAGAATTGTAATGATCTGGAAATTAAACACATAAGATAAATCGTATCAAAGGTAATATATCCGGGCAACAATATCTTGTATTAGCACGAAACTTTCCTGATAATAACTTCGCTTTTCTGTAAACGTCCTTTACTCAATATTTAGTATGAAGTTTCTTAAACAATTAACCACAACGGCAGTCCGTCTAATAACCTTTTTGTGTGATTGATTCTCATCTGATTTAAGCTCGTACCAGCCTTTCATGAAAATTCAGATCCAAAACCGGGTTCCGGAAAATCAGTTTCCTCAAAGAGCTTATTTTTGCCCAAACATGGTCTTTTTTCCCAAAAAAAAACGAAACAAGTATCCTCAGATACTCCCACAGTTTTTGTCATGAAGCAAATTTATCTCTACATAAATATTAATGATTGAGTCAAAAAGATACACCAAGACTTAATCCAACAGGAATATATAAAATATCCATATCCCTCAACGGACCTATTACAGGGAGAATTCCATATAATCTTAAATTAACTTTATTTGATTTTAAAGGCTGTATTCTTAAACCGACCAGAGGGCCTAACAAATAATGTTTATTAACTATTGCGCCACTTAATCCAAATTCAAAAAACCTCTTCCCTTTTCCCAAGTTCCCAGTAATATGTTGTGATATTATCATATAATTTTCTGGAGGTGAAGTATTGAAAAGTACGAATTCAAGATTGTATCCAATTCCTAATCGACATGTTAAAAAAAATCTTGGGTTGATTAAAAATAGTCTTTCATAATTAATTGAAATTAGAGAAGCCTCACCCAAAATATTTAGGTTGAAATTATTTAAAGGTCTAATGTTAGTTGTATCTCTTTTATTCTGAGCGAATAAGAATATGCATGATATTGCAAAAAAAAGAGTTAAAATAATTTTTTTCATTCTAATAATTTTAAGTTCAGTTTTTCTTGTTATAAGGGTCAACAGAAAGTTTGGCTGGTCTTCGTTGATATTTTTTCTCTTCCAGGTTGGAATTTGTCTTTTAAATATTTGGTTTAAAGTTAAATAGATTATCTGTATTTCTGCTTTTTTTGTCTAAGTAAGATGGAATCAATTCGTCAAGGTACAAAATTATCTCGAAGCCGTTAGGTTTCTGTTGCCTTTTTAAAAGTCCCGTAGATGAGAGAGAACCAGACTTGCGAAGCGGTGACTGACGAACGGTCCGAAGGTTTGATGGTACGACTATGCGATGGTTATTATTGAACTTTTTTATATCTTGCGGTTGCAACCTTTGAACCGTTGAACCATCGAACCTCGAATCCTTTAAAAATAAAACTATGCCCCCTCGAATACTATATCACGTCGACGCCTTCACATCAGAGCCCTTCAAAGGTAACCCTGCAGGTGTATGTTTTGTAGAAAAAGAAACATCTGACGAATGGATGCAGAAGATTGCAGCTGAATTAAACCTCTCGGAAACAGCTTTTGTTGTATCAGGGGAACAATATTCAGAAATTAGATTCTTCACTCCTGAAGCTGAGGTACCGTTATGTGGTCATGCAACTCTGTCAGCTTCTCACATTATGTATGAAACTAAAATGGTAAAAGCGGAAGATGAAATAACTTTTAAAGCAAAAGCAGGTGAACTTTTGATCCGCAAAACAGGTAGCTGGATAACAATGAATTTCCCTGCATATCCTATAACTGAAGTTCCTGTCCCTTCAGAAATTGAAGAGATGATTGGGACCAAGCCGGCAGAGTTTTATAAAAGTGCTTTCGGATGGACATTAGCCCTGATTGAGAATGAAGAACTGGTCAGAAATATGAAACCCGACTTCAGGATGTTGAAGAATTCAGAATACGGAGATCTGATTGTCACTGCAAAGTCAGAGGAGACGGGGTTTGATTTCTGTGTACGTTGTTTTGCCCCTGCCCTGGGTATTGATGAAGATCCGGTGACTGGATCAGCTCATTGTGCCCTCGTAACCTTCTGGAATATGAAAACAGGTAAAAAGGATTTCATCTCACACCAGGTTTCAAAAAGATCAGGGATATTAAAAGTATCTTTGAAGGGAGACAGAGTAGAAATTTCTGGCCAGGCGCTAACTATTATGAAAGGGGAATTGAATGTATGAAAAGGGTGTACGTCACAATGAAAGACAAAAGACAAAAGACAAAAGTATAAAGATAAAAGTGAAAGCCATCCCAATTTGTTCTTAACTTTTGTCTTGTGACTTTTGTCTTTTATCTTTTCTGAGACCTTTCGCCATAAACCTAAAATTTAAACTATGAAACACGATCCTGAATTAAGAATTATTGAGCTCGGGCTCATTTTACCTCCTGCTCCGAAGCCGGCAGGCGTATATAAACCTGTTCTGGTTGTTGACAAATTCCTTTATGTCTCCGGTCAGGGACCAATAAGAACAGATGGAACTCTGATTACGGGAAGACTTGGCGCTGATCTTGACACAGAGGAAGGGAAGCTTGCCGCCAGGCAGGTTGGACTTACAATGTTGTCAACCATTAAGACTCATTTTGGTGATCTGAAGAAGATTAAACGATTGGTCAAAGTGCTGGGAATGGTGAACTGTGCTCCGGGATTTGATAAACAACCTGCCGTAATTAATGGATTCAGTGAATTGATGACTGAAGTTTTTGGTGAAGAGAACGGGATCGGTGTCAGAAGCGCGGTGGGGATGTTCCTGCCGTCAAATATCGCTGTGGAAATTGAAGCTATGTTCGAACTTTATGATTAACTGGAATGGAAAAAGTAGTATCCGAAAACACCCATTGGTATAGTGTTGAAAATGCAGATGTAATCCCCTCTCCTGCCCTGCTGGTCTATCCCGACCGTATTGAAAGCAATATTCAGAAGATGATTGAAATTGCCGGAGATACTGATATATTGAGACCGCATGTTAAGACACATAAAATGCCTGAAATCATCAGATTACAGATGAAACATGGCATTAATAAATTTAAATGCGCAACTATTTCTGAAGCAGAGATGGTTGCAAAGTGCGGAGCAAAAGATATCTTACTTGCTATGCAGCCTGTCGGTCCAAACCTGAACAGATTCTTCAAACTAAAGAAGAAGTTTCCTGATTCAGAAATATCATGCATTGCCGATAATGAAGATATTATTCATCAACTATCAGCAATGGCCAAGAAAACGGGTCTCAAAACTCATGTCTGGCTCGACATTAATAATGGTATGAACCGGACAGGCATTTCTTTAGGTGAGGCTGCCCTCCTTTATAAAATGATCATTAATCTGCCGGGACTTAAGGCAGAGGGGCTTCATGTGTATGATGGTCATATCCATGAAGAGGATTTCAATCTGAGGCAAAGAATATGCAATGAAGCATTTGTGCCTGTGAAAATATTTGTTGATGAACTTTTTAATGAAGGTATCAGTAAAGTTAAGATTGTTGCCGGAGGAACTCCTTCGTTCCCGATTCATGCATTAAGGGCAAGCCTGCCCCGCATCAGCGGGGGGGTCGAATGCAGTCCGGGAACACTTCTTCTCTGGGACTATAAATCGAGTAGTTCACTAGCTGATATGGATTTTTTACATGCTGCAGTTTTGCTAACCAGAGTTGTCAGCAAGCCTGCAAAAGATTTACTTTGTCTCGATCTGGGACATAAATCAGTTGCTTCTGAGATGCCACAGCCAAGAATAAAAATCTTTGGGCTGGATGAATTTACGGTAATTAATCATAGTGAAGAACACATGGTCATAAGAAGTTCTGAAGCATCCAGATTTAATACAGGAGATCATTTGTATTGTATCCCTTACCACATCTGTCCAACAGTTGCTTTGTATGATTATGTATCTGTTGTAAATGAACACAGAGTCATCGGAAAATGGAATGTTGAAGCAAGAAAAAGAAAGATCACTATTTAATGGAGAAAAAGACCTTAATATTTGATTCGCATCTCGATCTGTCGATGAACGCCATGGAATGGAACAGGGATCTAAGGTGGACCGTTGAAGAGATCCGGAAGAGTGAGGAAGGGATGACAGATAAGCCCGACAGGACAAAAGGAACAGTCAGTTTTCCATCAATGCGTGAAGGTAACATTGGCATTTGTGTTGCGACCCAGATTGCAAGGTATGTCAAACCCGGAAACTACTTGCCGGGATGGAATTCTCCGGAGCAGACATGGGCCCAGACTCAGGGTCAGCTGACCTGGTACAGAGCAATGGAAGAGGCAGGTGAAATGGTGCAGATCAGTTCAAAAGATGATCTTGAGAAACATCTTAAACTCTGGGAAAATTCTCCAGCAACAGCACCTATAGCTTATGTTTTAAGTCTGGAAGGTGCCGATTCTATAATTTCAATGAAGTATCTCGAAAAAGCATATAGTTATGGTTTGCGTGCTATCGGACCTGCCCATTTTGGTCCCGGAACCTATGCCCATGGCACTGATTCCAAAGGTGGCCTCGGCTCAAGAGGACGTGAGCTCATAAAAGAAATGGAAAGACTTGGAATGATACTCGACGCCACCCATTTTTGCGATGAAAGCTTCTGGGAAGCAATGAAGCTATATAAAGGTCCGGTATGGGCCAGTCATAATAACTGCAGAGTATTTGTACCCCATAACAGGCAGTTTTCTGATGAGCAGATAACAGAGTTAATCAGAAGAGACGGAGTTATTGGTGTTGTTCTTGATGCGTGGATGATGGTCCCGGACTGGATCGGCGGAAAATCTGATCCGAAAGAAATGGGTGTATCCCTGAAACTGATGATCAACAATATCGATCATATCTGTCAGCTTGCCGGCAATTCTTTGCATGCGGGAATAGGGTCCGATCTTGATGGCGCTTTCGGGAAAGAGCAATGCCCTTATGACCTCGAAACAATTGCTGATCTTCAAAAGGTACCTGGAATGCTTTCTGAAATCGGATATTCAGAATCTGATATCGAAAATATTTTAAGCGCGAACTTTATCCGGTTTCTGAGGAAGAATCTTGGGGGTAAATAGATTCTCAGGGAGGGGGAGAGCCATTACCGGTAGAGATACACAAACCCCCGATAATCCTTGCTATTATAGTCCACATCATCCCATCCGTAACCATGGATAATATAATAGTAAACCCCCGGACTGGCTTTGATTGATGAGGCGTTTATATTACCATCCCATCCCTGCCATGCTCTCAGAGTTTCACCTTCACCGAAAAAAGCATAAACTTTCAATCCGCTTTGGCTGAAAATCTCAACACTGATATACCTGAGTGATTTTGATTCAACCATAAAGTTGTCATTGATTCCATCGCCATTGGGAGTAAAGTAATTGATAATATTAAGTTTGGAAGGATCAACAACAATTTTCGGATCAAGCCTCAATGAGTCAATGCATCCTTTATCGCTTACAATAGTCAGCTTTGGGGCATATTCTCCGGGTTTATAGTAAATATGAGGGTCGGGGTTATTGAGAACTGAGATGCTGTCTTTGCTGTGATCCTCAAATTCCCAGGTATATATTGAGCCTCTTATTGATTTATCGGTAAAGGTCACTGTTAAAGGAGCTTCTCCTTTAATTGGATCGACTGAAAAATCTGCCCTGGTAGTTATCGTCTCATAAGGAAACGATGATTCGCTTATGCACCCGAAACTATCGCTCACCTGTATTTTGTAAGTGACATCAACCAATGGTGGATCAAAAGTCTGAGGGATTAAAGTCAAGTCGGGAAATGGAATTGTTGAAGTCGGATCAGATGACCATAAATACTTTACTCCGTTGGGCAATTTAACAGGAAGTCCGGTAGATAAATTTCTGTAATAAAAAGTATCAATAAGCGCCTTCCCCTTAAGTGCTACATAGTCGCACGTTCTGTTCTTAAGTTCCGCCAGGGCATAAGGTTTATCGATAAATACCCATCCGACCATGCTTGTATCGTACCCTCCGCTGATTTGAACTTTGTAACCACCTTCAGCAAGATTATTTATTGAAGAGGTCAGAACTCCAGTATCTGTTTTAAGAGAGTCGCTGAAGCTTTTTGATACATCGCTCCAGATGTACCAGGAGAAATTAAATGGTCCGGTTCCACGTGGACTAACTGCACTGATAGTCCCTTTTTGTGAACCGGAATCGTTACAATAAATAAACACTGGATCGTTGATGGCAGTGTACTTCACAGCACTGCTTCCCGGAGCAGAAAGCTGAGCCGCGGCAATCAGCGGAAACAAAACTGTAATGATCAGAAAAAAGTAACGCACAGGCAATCAGATCTTAATATTAGAAACGCAATCTAAATCACTTTGGTATAATCTTATGCAAATCTAATAAAATAAGGGGAGAATTCAGATTCAGTCGAGATGAAAAACCTCATCCATATTCGTCCACCATTCACCAGGTTTACGATTGGCTAACGGATCCTGCATTGGTTCCATTATTGCCCACCATTCCTGAGTCTTGGGATCAGCAGCCATCTTTGCCATGTCACCGGCGAAATCAGTTCCGGTATATTCAAAATATGCATATAGCATTCCGTCTTTATGGAAGATAGAGTAGTTCTGCATATTACATTTTTTTATCATGGCTAGAACTTCAGGCCAAACGGCTGCATGATATTTCTTATACCGTTCAAAATCCTCAGGCCTCACTCCTATCAACTGTCCGAATCTTTTCATAATTTTTTATATGATTATTGAATATATCCTACAATAATAATAAAAATCATTTTATTATTAGTAGAGACGCACAAGTTGTGCGTCTCTACAATTATTAATTTTGTGCATCTCTACTAATAATTTTGTGCGTCTCTACTATTAATAAATTTATAAGTCTATACTGTTGATAAATATTCGTGTTTTAATTTTCAACATATCTTTTCATTGGCTTTGATATTGCTAAATTTGCCGGACCGGTAAGCTGTAATTCAATAAATACATGACAACCAACTATTTGAACGATCTGAATGAGACTCAGAAACAGGCAGTTATCAATTGTGAAGGGCCTTCGCTTATAATTGCAGGTGCCGGTGCCGGTAAAACAAGGGTACTAACTTACCGTATTGTTCATCTTCTTCAGAAAGAAGTTCCTGCCGGGAAAATTCTTGCCCTGACCTTTACAAACAAGGCTGCAAAAGAGATGAAGGAGAGGATCACCAGGATAGTCAGTCCGGAAGTAGCCAGATACCTGTGGATGGGGACATTCCATTCAATTTTTGCCAAGATTTTAAGGATGGAAGGCGATAAACTCGGATATAAATCGAATTATACTATATACGATTCATCCGATTCAAAAAGCCTCATCAGGGCTATTGTCAGGGAACTGAACCTTGATGATAATATTTATAAAACCAATGTAATTGCATCAAGGATATCCTCAGCAAAAAACAGTCTTGTAACTGCAAGCATATACAGTGCCAACAGCTCAATGCAGGAGTATGACAAATCGAGCAGAATGCCATTGCTTGCAGATATTTACAAGATTTATGCATCGCGCTGTTTCAAAGCCAACTCAATGGATTTTGATGATCTGCTGCTGAATACAAATATCCTTTTCAGAGATTTCCCCGATGTGCTTGCAAAGTACCAGGAAAAGTTTAATTATGTGCTTGTTGATGAGTATCAGGATACGAACTATTCACAATATCTGATCGTTAAAAAACTGGCTGCCTCGCATAAGAATATTTGCGTGGTTGGCGATGATGCACAAAGTATCTATTCGTTCAGGGGTGCCCGTATTGAAAATATCCTGGAATTCAAAAACGACTATGTTGATTACCAGCTTTATAAACTTGAGCAAAACTACAGGTCAACTCAGACTATCGTGAATGCAGCCAATACAATCATTGCAAACAATGAAGGGCAGATTCAAAAAAAAGTCTTTTCAATGAATGAGGAGGGTGAAAAGATTCAGGTAATGCAGGCGATGACTGATTCGGAAGAAGGATTTAATGTATCATCTGATATTTTTGATAAGAGATTTGCACAGCAGCTAAACTGGTCGGACTTTGCAGTTCTTTACAGGACAAATGCGCAGTCGAGGATCTTTGAGGAGACGCTGCGCCGGAAGAATATACCTTATAAGATTTACGGCGGATTATCATTTTATGAACGCAAAGAGATAAAGGATATACTCGTTTACTTCAGAATGGTCATCAATCCTGAGGATGAAGAGGCTCTTAAAAGGTCAATAAACTATCCCAAACGGGGTATCGGCGATACAACAGTTGATAAAATATTTGAACTGGCAGCAACTTTAAATGTAACACCCTGGAGCATACTTCCCGAAGCAGGAAAGCATCCTGAACATTTTAATGCAGGAACGACTAAAAAATTATCAATGTATGTTGATGTTATAAAAGCCCTCAGCTTAAATTCTGATACAATGGATGCCTTTACAAAAGCAAGGGAAATCGCCATGGGATCGGGAATAATGAGAGAGCTTAAGGAGGGGAAATCTCCTGAGGAAGTCAGTCGATATGAAAACCTTGAAGAGCTGCTGAATGCAATCAAAGAATTCACTGAAGCTGCCGAGACAAACGGAGAACCGACTACACTTGAGTCATACATGGCTAACGTTTCACTGCTTACTGACCGCGATACTGAAAAAGAGGAAGACCGTAATAAGGTGACACTCATGACAATGCATTCGGCCAAAGGATTGGAATTCAAACATGTATATATTGTTGGAATGGAAGATACTCTTTTTCCATCGCCAATGTCATCGGGAAGCGCCCGTGAACTTGAGGAAGAGAGACGTCTGTTTTATGTTGCTATCACCAGAGCTGAAAAACAGGCAACCCTGAGCTATGCACTTAACAGATACAAGTGGGGAAACCTTGAGAGATGCGGTCCAAGCCGTTTTCTGAAGGAGATTGATCAGCAATTTCTAGTCTATCCTCAGACAGGAGGGAAACCCTTTAAGAGTAATATTCATCAGGGTACAAAACCATCAACATTCAGGGAGGAACCTCAGAAATATACTAAGGATGAGAGGCTTAAAAAGATCGTAAATACAGTATGTCCTTCTGATGCTGTATTCAGTGCAAGTGATTCATCTTTATTTTCAGAAGGTGATAATGTGGAGCATGAACGATTCGGGAAAGGCATAATAATTTCTATTGAAGGACAAGCACCTAACACAACAGCTACGGTTGATTTCGGGAAAAATGGAAGTAAAAAGCTGCTGCTGAGATTTGCTAAACTGAAGAGATGCCCCCCTGCTCCCGCTTAGGCGGGATTGGGGTGTAAAATCGGGAAGTAAAAAGTATTATTTCTTCTCCCCACCCATATTAATCTGACGCAGGGTGTATCCTTTTATAGATATTGAATGTGGAAAATTTTCGTTTATCTCCTTCGTTTCTGATTTCATGGTCATTTTTCCTTTATCATCATAATTCTCACTCGCGAGAATTATGCCATTATTGAAAGCGGGATTGCCATAGTATGAAGACATCGAAGTATTTCTCCAGCCATTCTTCTCAATCTTCAGTTTGGCATCTTTTGTAAACCAAATTTTCCCTGTTGTTTTGCTATCGTCATTATTTACATAGGTATACTCATCACATTTATAACCTGCGATAACTCTGGTATTTCCTGTTTTTGTAAATGTGGGAGAAGTGGTTTTCTTTCCATTTTTCCCATTAGTATTCTGAGAAGTACTATCTGGAATAGCAGAAATCATTCCCATCTTCATACCGTTAACATCAGTTAACATTATGGAGCTTTTATTTTCACCGTCCATTACTATTGTAACTACTACCGCTGCCTTTCCCTCTTCTTTAGTGGAGACACTTTTTGTTTCAACGCCAACACTTGGAGAAGTTGAACTGTAATACATATAAAAATCCATTGTCATTGGATCTTTCTTATCATAGGTTTCGGTAACCATATATATTCTTGAATTAAAACTATAATCCTCATTATACTTAAGGGTTACCTTATTCCCATAAAGCTTTCCAAGGTTTATTCCTCCTGATGGCTGACTCCCGGAGGAAGCCTTATCACCATCAGCTTTAGAGGGCTGACCGGCATTGTTGATTGAATCATTTTTTGCCCTCTCTTCTGCTTTTTCCTTTTCCAGAGAAATTCTTTTTTCAGTTTCTTTCGTTGCAGCACTGTCTATTTTGTTATCGACCTCTTTATTGGCTGTCCTTGCACCTGCATTGAGCACTCTCCCCATTTTATTCCTTAGCAAATTACCAACCTGCGCATTCGACACGGAAGGCAGCACAATCATAAAAGCGAGTAATAAGAATAATGTCCTGGTTTTCATATTTAGAAAGGTTAGATTTAAAAGATAAAAATACTGTTTTTTTTCTTTTAGATACAAATGCCAGGACAAAATTGAAACTTACTATGCCGCAACCACTTCAACTTTAGGCTCTTTCTCTCTCAGCACCGATTCGTACAAAGAAGCGAATGAGCTCGAGATCCAGATTATTGCGGGAAATATGCCCACGATCAGCATACATAACCCAAAGATAATTATGAAGATAGATACAAATCCCATGAAGAAGATCTGCCATCCATGTCCTCTTGTAAGCTTCCAGCTCAATTCGACAGCTTCAATCGGATCGAGTTTTTTGTCCATTATTATATATGAGACAAATATCAGTCGGCAACCTATAATTATGCCCGGAATAATCAAGGCAAATAATCCCATGACCACAAGTGCAAAAACGAGCAGGTTTGCAAGAATGATATGGAGGTAATTCTTCATAAATCCTTCGATAAGTAGTTCAAAATCGGGCTTTATTTTTCTTACTGCCTGTACGAAAATCATACTACCACCATATTGAAATACAGGAGCAATCAGAAACGAATAGAGCATTGCAAGTAAAACGAAGAAAGCAGCAAATATGCCGAGAGACCCTAATGTCAATGCATTCCTCATGTTTTCACCCATATTATGTCCGAAAATATAGGGTAGTCTGTGGAAATCTGACATATTAAAATGAAAATTGAACATTCTAAGTGGTGCAGTTACAATACTCAAAACGATTATTACCAGAAATAACCTTAAGAAATTATCAGCCATAACACGCCATCCGGTTCCGAAACTATTTCCAAAACCCGGGACCAGTTTGTATTCATTAGTTGTTTCCATAATTTTATTATTTAATTTTTTCAAACTTTTATGAAGCAAATTTAAGTCGCATCTTACTTCCGGGCTTCATACTTAAGTAGTGATTATTTATTTTCCTACTTAAGTATGTAGTGCAATACTTTGGTTGTACTTACTTTTACCTGTGCCTTTTACAAATTTTTATACCTTTATATAATGTTGCAATCTCTCGTATACCTGATTTTCATATTATCTGTCGCGTTAGCTGCCGGGGGAGTGGTTCTCTCATCAAAACTCAGAGAAAAATACCGTCATGATATTTTTTCAACATTACTTTATTTTCAGGCTTTCATATTTACTTTCGGGTTTTATGGAATCTGGGGACAAGTAGTTATTAAAGCATTTCTGACATTATATATTTCAGCTGAACTGCTTGAAAGAATTACAGATATTTCAGTGCTTCTGGGACTGCCGTTTTTGGTTTTTGCATGGTTAATGCTGATTCAGTTTTCACTTGCTCTTTCAGGAAGGAAAAATAAAAACCGGATTGCTGTGGGATTTCTGTTCTTTAATTTCACAATGATAATTATTACAGGATATTATGTTACGAAAACTGATGGAATAAAACCTGTTTTTCTACTCAAGAGCTTTTTTATCGCCCTGAACTTTGTCTATTCAACAATCGCTGCACTGCTTATTCTATTCCCGCGAAAAGGAAAATCGATCATTCATAATTATGACAGGAAGATAATAGCCCCGGCAATATTTCTGATCATGCTTGCACAATGCATTCCTCTTCTTTTCTATACTTCGGAATTGTATTTAGCTGTAATATTCATCTTTACATTCTTTGCAGGAAATACATTTCTACCCATCTATCTGAATTACGGAACACTTTTATCAGCATTTACAACTGAGCAGCCAAAGGATTTATCATTTGAAGAATTCTGCCGGAAATTTGAAGTTTCTCCCCGCGAAACAGATATTGTACGCGAGATATGTAATGGATTAAGTAATAAAGAAATATCGGATAAGTTATTCATTAGTCTTCAAACCGTAAAAGATCATTCTCACAGAATTTACATTAAAACCAATGTGAGAAGCCGGGTGCAACTTATTAATCTGGTAAAGGAGGTTTTAGGAAAATAGAATTAGTCCTGTTGAAATTTACCCCTTATATTTCAGGTAAACAATAACCTTTCCATTGCTGAATTCAAGACTGAAGCTATCTCCAGGAGCCTCATTCAATGTTGCAACCCACCAGTTGGATATTTTGATACCATTCAAAGGAAATTTAAGTCCTGATGAAGTAATTTTTGTTTCGGGATCAATTGAAAACAGTGAAACCTGCTGACCCGGGAATGATTGCACCGTACAGCTTTTCAGGAATGGGATAAAAATACCGGTATCTGTCACCATTTTTACATTCATGGTTTTTGCGTACTCCGCTAACAAGGATATATTGCCAATGGTATGATCCTCGCGTTTCCCTGTGGCTCCTACAATAACTATTTCATTATAGTTCATTTCACGACACCACTGAACAGCTTTGGTCAGATCATTAGTAGCCTGACTTTCATCCAGGAAAATCCGATCTGCAAACCTGATTGCAAGATTTTCGGTAAGTGAATCCAGATCTCCGACTATTGCATCTGGAATATATCCGGCACTAACAAGATTTCCTACACTTCCATCACAACAGATAATTTTTCCTGCATTCTTCAGATAACCAAGAGGAATCTCATGCTCAGGGAAGGAGCCATCTGCGACAATTACTATATTGTTTTCTTCCATTCAACAAGTCCGACGAACGACATAATACAATACACAAGATACAAAATTACTGTCGGATAGAGCCCCCTCCATATAAAAAGAACTGCCGACACAACATTTACAACAATCCATAAAAACCAATGTTCATAAATCTTACGGGCCAGCATCCATGTTGCAACAATCGACAAAGATGTTATAAATGAATCCCACTCCGGCACCGGTGAATCTGTAAGTCTCGAAAGTCCAAAAAACATCACCAAATACAAAAACAAGAAAACTATCGCCAGTATAACTCCTGTTTTGAAATTCACTCTCGTTACATTCAATTCTTTTTTCTCCCTTTCTCCCACTCTCCCTTTCTCCTCTTCTTTCTTCAGCCCTGAGCCCATCCTCCACCAATACCACCCCATTACACTGATAACCAGGTAATACCCCTGCAGACTCATATCCGCATAAAACTTGTTGGCGAAAAAAATCCAGATATAAACAGCAGATGTCACTATACCAACAGGCCAGAGCCAGATGTTTTGCCTGATTTCCAGTATAACATATATTATTCCTGTAACTGCTCCAAATACCTCAATGTAATGACTTGATATCCAATCTGACATATTCATTATAAAGATTTTATTATCAAAATTTTACATCAACTTTAAACATGTAATTTATTCCCGCCTGAGGAAAATATCCATCCATAATATATTGCGAACCACCCTCATTATATTTATACACCCAGGCATTTGATTCATACTTTTTATCGAACAGATTATTTACTGCAAACTGGCAGTTAAGTTCTTTAAACATCTTATTTTTAATTAAATAGGAAAAAGTCAGATTTTGAAGGAGATATGAATTCAACATTCTGTCTGAGTTTTGCGTATTATCAATGTATTGTTTACCAACGTATTTGGTACTAAGACCCAAATGAAGATCTTTAAACGGATTATAATCTAAAACTGAACCTGCTGTAATTGAAGGGGAAAAAGAAATTGTTTTGTTTTTCAGAGTCAGATTATCCTGTCCTCCTGTATCCCAATTATCAGTTAAGTCAACAAATACCGGAATGATATTCCTGCTTAGTGTTAAATTTCCATACCAATTTAAATTTTTAAGAATCTGAATACCTGATTCCAGCTCAATACCCTGCCGGTAACTTTCAGGAACATTTGTTAATACAGGAGCTCCAACATTGTTAATTTCGCCTGTCAAAATCAGCTGATCAATATAATACATATAAAAGAAATTCCCCTTGAGCATGACTTTTGATGAACGAAATTCATAGCCGGCTTCGTAATCATATAATTTCTCAGGGACAGGTGTTTTGCCGGGATCAGCATCGGTGAAATTTCCACGATCAGGTTCTCTTTGTGAGATCCCGAATGAACCATATAGCTTTTGTTTATCGCTTAAGCCATACATGATACCTGCCTTAGGATTAAAAAAATTATACTTATGACTCTGTGTTACGTCTTTCAGATTATCATCAAACCCTCCGATTGAGTAATTAATATTCCGTAGCTGCAAATCAGCATAAAGGTTTAAGCTCGTGGTCAGCAAATAATTCATTTTCAGGAAGGTATTTAAATCCTTTTTGTCGCCTGTTCCTTTGTACCAGCGATATTTTTCTCCATCAAATGTTACAATCTTAGCCCATACAATATCGCCAAAATGATTTCCTAAATATTGGTTCCAACCACCACCAATTACAGCATTTATTTTATTTTTATTATAATTTAAAGAATATGTAACACCATAAAAATCGTTATCTAACCATTTTTGAGTAATAAAATCAGATGAGGTAATAGTGTCAGTATTAAAAATTGCGTTGGGTAAATTAAATTTACTGAAATCTGCATTTGTTTTAAGACTTTCGTAATATCCCTTGCCTTTAGTATAATGCAAAGCAACATTTGCATGAAAATAATTATTTATTTCTTTTGAATAATGAAGTTGATAATTACTTTGATTATAATTGTCTGTTTGATTCTTATAGTTGTATAAATTATATGTTCTGGAATTTGAATTCAACATTTGATTAATGTCGTCTTGATTTCCATAAATATAACCCCAACTTGCCATTGTATTTACATATTCTCGCATTCCTGAAGTGTCATTATTAAGTTTTACTTTAGGTATTCCCTCCCACGCCTGATAAGTACGTTCAGCCCCCGAGAACACAATAAGTTTCAGAATACTTGATTCACCGTACAAGGTTCCCGAGACATAAAATGATTTTAAATCGCTGAATGCCCGGTCGATATATCCGTCGGACCAGATCTTTGACAAACGTGCATCAATAGCGAACTTATTATCAATTAGTCCGGTACCAATATTTAAAGTGTTTTTTGAAGTGTTAAATGATCCATAAGATGAATTGTACTCCGCATAAGGCTCATGATTAAGATTCGCAGTCTGAAAGTTAATGGTTGCCCCAAAAGCTCCGGCTCCGTTTGTTGAAGTGCCAACTCCACGCTGAATCTGCAGGTTATCAGTCGATGATGCTATATCAGGCAGGTCAACCCACCATACCCCATGCGATTCGGCATCATTAACCGGGATCCCGTCGATTGTAACGTTAATTCGCTTTACATCAGATCCTCTTATATTAATATTTGTGTATCCGACTCCTGTTCCGGCATCAGAAGACACAACTATTGACGGAGTATAGTTTAACAAATAAGGAATGTCCTGAGCGCTGCTGTTTTTCGAGATTGTTTCTTTACTGACTGTTGAATATGACATCGGAGCATTTTCTCCTGCCCGGGTAGCACTGACAAAAACCTCATCTGTAATGAAAGTTTTCTCTGAAAGGCTTATATTCAGAACAGCATCCCCTTTAAGTTTAACTTCCTTTACCTGTATTTCATAGCCCAGGAATGAAAAACTTAGCTTAAAATCACCATCCTTAAGATCAGTGAATGAGTAATTTCCAACTTTATCGGTATGAATGCCAACGAATGTACCTTCTATCGTCACACTCGCACCGGTCAGAGCGTTACCCTTCTGATCAGTTACTTTACCTTTTATTACTGATCCCTTTGCCTGATAGGAAGAAGCAAACGAAATTCCCTGTATCCCTAAAAACAGGACAAAACATAATAGTTTTCTCATTTTCATAATTAATTAATATTAATTTTCTGTAAATGAGGCTGTTATGACTTGCTGATTTATAGTATACTCTTCTTTCCCTCCGCCGGCATTACCCGGATCAGGTTTAAGGGTATGATCTCAGCCCGTAATTATAAGGCACCCCATTTCTTGATATGGCAAAGTTAAGATCTTTTAGGAGATATTTTCAATTTATTGCTAAATTTGCGGCCTAGGAAGGGAAAAATGATGAAAAAGTTACTTGAGAAGCTTAATTATAAGGGACAGGAAAGGATAGCAGTTATAAATGCTGCAGAAAATTTCACCTATTCTATTTCCAAAGAAATCATTAATGTTACTGTTGACAAAGAGATTGACCCGCGTTACCCATATAGCTTCATTATAATATTTGTAAAAACTATTTCAGAAATTGAATCTCTTTCTCCTCTGGCTCTTCACAACCTTATGGCAGATGGAGTTTTATGGTTTTGTTATCCGAAAAAAACATCTAAAATTTTTAAGTCCGATATTACACGTGATCATGGATGGAAATCCCTGAATGATTCCGGACTTAATGGTATCAGAATGGTGACTGTTGATGATGACTGGTCCGCCCTGCGATTCAGAAATGTCAGGTTTATAAAATCAACAAACAAACGTTTCACTCATTAATAAAATAACAATTTTTTAATTTTAAACAAATGATACGGATTATTGTATTTTCAATTTCACTCTTTGCACTTGCCTTTGTACTCTACCTGCTATAATGATTGCAAGCGGGACTTAAATACAACACACTGTTATCGGAAATGATAACTACAACCAAAATTGAAACAGAGCTCGGTATCATGATTGCCGGTGCCGTTGAAGAAGGAATCTGCCTCCTGGAATTCAGTGACAGAAGGATGCTGAATACTGAATATAAAGACCTTTCAAGGTATTTTAAAACAACAATTGAGGAGGGAGAGAACATACATTTCAAATCTCTCAGGAGACAGTTAAAAGAATATTTTGAAGGAACCCTGAAAGAGTTCTCACTTCTTCTTTGTACTCCCGGGACTCCATTCCAGCAAGCTGTATGGAAAGAACTTATGAATATTCCATATGGTATAACCCGCTCATATCTTGAACAATCAATTGCACTTGGCAAAACAGAATCGATCCGTGCAGTTGCAAACGCCAATGGAATGAATCGTGTTTCAATTATCATCCCATGTCACAGAGTAATTGGCTCTGACGGCCACCTTACGGGCTATGGAGGTGGGTTAAAAAGAAAGAGGTGGCTTCTCGATCATGAAAAAAAACACTCCGGGAAACCTGTTGACTTATCACTTTTCTGAAATAATTTTAAGCATAGATATTTAACCTAAACTTTCAAAGGATGAAAACACTCATTTCCAGAAAAAATCTATTGTTCCTGCTATTTCTTTCTTCAATGATCCTGTTTACCGGATGTGCAAATAATGAAGCTGTTAAACAATGTCTTACCGGACACACCTACGGTTTTCTAGGAGGATTGTGGCACGGATTCATAGCCCCTTTCGACTTCATCGGAATGCTCTTTAATGATAAAATAACAATGTATGCTCAAAATAACAATGGAGGATTATATGCTCTCGGATTCCTGTTAGGCAGTGGTGGCTGGGGTTTCTTCGGAAGCAAAGGTGCAAACAGAGTACGAACAGGGAGAGTTAACTTCCAATCGCAGAAATTTGATCATGCTGAAATAGTGGAGTGAAGATAAAAGAGCTATTTTCAAAAATAAATTCAATTTATACACTGATTTACTGAAATATTCCTTTTCTTTGTACCTGAATTAGGCAATTATGAAACTTACATTTAACAATTGGTGGTGGCAGCTCTTACAGGCAATAGTCTGGAGGTGAGATAGTACTGCTATATTGTATAATATACCAACGACCTGTCGGACTCCGACAGGTCGTTTTGTTTTTAAACCAGAATAAAAATCTTCATAATGAAAGAATCAAGACTTATCACAAGTATACATCCCTTTCCGGCCGGATTGGCGGATATTATTACACCCGTTACAATTTACCTCAAAATAAGAGATAAGTTTCCGAATGCAATATTACTTGAAAGTTCTGATTATCATGGCAATAGCAATAGCATGAGCTATATTTGTTTCGATGTGATGGGGGAATTTAAAGTTGAGGATTATAAAATAAATATCAGTTTCCCCGACGGCAGCAAGGAACAAATCTTAATAAAAGACAAGCATACGCTTCCAGAAGTTTTTAATACATTTTTGAAGTCTTTTAAAATTGAAAGTAACTCCGACTCTAACGGAATATCAACAAACGGCTTGTTCGGCTATACTTCATACGATGCTGTAAAATACTTCGAAAACATTCATTTCAGCAAGACTGTTACTGAACAGTATCAAATCCCTGATATCTGCTATTCGCTTTACAGGTATATTATTGCCATCAACCATTTTAACAACCGGATCTATCTTACAGAAAACCTTCAGGAAGGAGATAACAGCAGACTCGAGGAAGTTAAAAGTCTGCTTCGTAACCGCAGTCTTGGAGCGTTCCAGTTTATGTCACTGGATAATGAAAAATCAAATATTACAGACAAGGAATATATTGAAATGGTTAAATTGGGCAAAAAGCATTGTTTTCTTGGTGATGTGTTTCAGGTTGTTCTGTCGAGGCAATTCAGTCAGCAGTTTCACGGTGATGAATTCAATGTTTACAGATCATTGCGTAATATAAACCCTTCCCCCTATCTGTTTTATTTCGACTATGGAGGATATAAACTTTTCGGATCGTCTCCCGAGGCACAACTGGTCATCGAAAAAGGATTTGCAAGGATAAATCCTATTGCAGGTACCTTTAAAAGATCTGGGAATGATGAGCAGGACAGACAACTGGCAATTGACCTTGCCAACGACAGTAAAGAAAATGCAGAGCATGTTATGCTTGTCGATCTTGCAAGAAACGACCTTAGCAGGAACTCCGATAATGTGAGTGTAAAAACCTTCAGGGAAGTTCAGTTTTATTCACATGTTATTCATCTTGTTTCAGAAGTAACAGGAGAACTCAGGGCAGGTTATAACCCGGTAAAAATTTTCGGTGATTCATTTCCGGCAGGTACTCTTTCAGGAGCACCAAAAATAAAAGCAATGGAACTAATTGATTCAATTGAGAATCGTAACCGGGGATTTTACGGAGGGGCGATTGGTCATATCGGATTCAACGGAGATCTAAATCATGCAATAATGATCCGTTCATTTCTAAGCAGAAATAATACTCTATATTATCAGGCCGGAGCCGGAATAGTAGCAGCATCCGTTGAACAGAACGAACTTCAGGAGGTTAATAATAAACTCGGAGCATTGAAAGCAGCTATTGCAGGTGCTTCAGGAATTTAGAAACATAAAAAGAAGGAAAATGAAAATAATGGTATTAGACAATTACGACTCTTTCACATACAATCTGGTGCATATTCTTAAGGAGCTTACCGGTGGACCAGTTGATGTTTACAGAAATGATGAAATAGGACTTGACAGTATTGCAAAATATGACAAGATCCTGATCTCTCCGGGACCCGGTGTTCCTGATCAGGCAGGAATTACAAAGAAAATGATTAGCAATTTTGCTGCAGAAAAGAGTATTCTGGGTGTCTGCCTTGGATGCCAGGCAATTGCTGAAGCATTCGGAGGAAGTCTGATAAATCTTGAAAAAGTTTATCATGGAGTTGAAACCGGAATAAATGTTCTGGATAAGAATGACAGAATATTCAAAGAAATTCCTGAAAACTTTACAGCCGGAAGATATCATTCCTGGGTGGTAAATGAACAGGGTCTTCCTTCCTGTCTTAAAATAACTGCCTCAGACGATGAAGGAATGATAATGGCACTATCTCATTCAACTTATGATGTTAAAGGGGTCCAGTTTCATCCTGAATCAGTTCTTACAAAATACGGTAAACAAATAATTTTCAACTGGCTTAATGATAAAAAAAATCAGGCCTGATAAATTGACACAAATGAAAGAAATTCTACAAAAATTAACATCCCATATCCCTCTTGAAAGAGAAGAGGCCAGGAATATTTTAAAAAGGATAGCTAATGGTGATTATAATAATTCCCAGGTGACTGCTTTTCTGACAGTTTATATGATGCGAATGATCACTGTTCATGAACTGGCAGGCTTCCGCGATGCACTTCTTGATTTATGCATCTCAACCGATCTTTCTGAATTTAATACTATCGATCTTTGCGGAACCGGAGGAGATGGTAAGAGTACATTTAACATTTCTACCCTGGCATCGTTTGTCGTGGCCGGAGCAGGCGGGAAAGTTGCCAAACATGGCAATTACGGTGTCTCCTCTCCCTGTGGGTCAAGTAATGTCCTGGAATTCCTTGGATATAAATTTACCAACAACCGCGATATTCTCAGAAACCAGCTGGATAAAGCCAATATATGTTTTCTGCATGCTCCCCTGTTTCATCCTGCAATGAAAGCTGTTGGCCCGATCAGAAAGGAATTAAGTGTAAAAACCTTTTTTAACATGCTGGGTCCACTTGTAAATCCATCTTTTCCAATGAATCAGTTAGTTGGTGTATGGAACCTTGAAACTGCAAGATTATATAATTACATATACCAGGAAACCGATAAGAACTACACAATTTTATATTCTCTTGACGGATACGACGAGATTTCCCTAACAAGTGAATTCAAGATGATATCCAATCATGAAGAAGAACTTCTTTCTCCTGAAAAAATAAAATTTCAAAGACTAACTTCTGAAGATCTGAGAGGAGGTACAAATGTGGAAGAATCTGTAAAGATTTTTATGAATATCCTGAAAGGCAAAGGTACAACTGCTCAAAAAGCTGTAGTTGCTGTTAATTCAGGTTATGCACTGAGAAAAATATTTCCGGAAAAGAGTCTCCCGGAATGTTTTGAAATGGCAGAAAATTCGCTCCGGGGAGGCAAGGCTCTGAATGTACTTCAAAAACTTCTGACCCTGTAATAATATGGATATACTTGATAAAATAATTGCTTTTAAACGGAATGAAGTTAGAGCTGCAAAAAAACAGTCTCCTGTTCGTAAACTTGAAACTTCATCCTTTTTTAAACTTGAAATGCCTTCCTTTTTTAAGGCCTTGGAAAAACCTGAACCTTCAATCATAGGTGAGTTTAAAAGGAAATCTCCGTCAAAAGGAGTTATCAATTCCTCTGCCAATGTTAAAGAGGTGACAAAAGGATATCAGGAAGGGGGAATCGCAGCAATTTCTATTCTTACCGATAAAGAGTTTTTCGGAGGAAATAATAATGACCTTCAGAGTGTTGCATGTTTTGCAAGTGTGCCTTTACTGAGAAAGGAATTTATAGTTGATGATTACCAGGTAATAGAATCAAAATCAATCGGGGCTTCAGCTATTCTGCTTATTTCTTCAGTTTTAAGCAAAAAAGATATTGCCAGATTATCAGCGCTTTCATTCAACCTTGGAATGGATGTCCTTTTTGAAATTCATGATGAAAAGGATCTTGATAAATTGGATAATAAAATAAGGATCATTGGCGTTAATAACCGCAATCTTAAAACATTTAAGGTTAGTTTTGAAAATTCTTCGAATCTCATTGGTCTTTTACCTGCCAATTGTCTTAAAGTTGCAGAAAGTGGTTTTCAGACCACTGATGATGTAAAAAGGCTTTTTTTATCCGGGTACAATGCTTTTCTTATTGGAGAAAAATTTATGGGTTCAGTAAATCCGGGAAAGACTGCAACCGATTTTATAAATGATTTAAAAGAGAAAATGAAATGAGCCTGAAGGTAAAGGTTTGCGGTATGCGGGAAACTGATAATATCCTTGAAGCAGTTGAACTTAAACCAGACTTCATGGGATTTATTTTCTACAATTTATCACCACGGTATACTGCAGATATATTAGATCCGAAAATAACTCATGAACTTCCCGAAAATATAAAGAAAAGCGGAGTATTCGTAAATGCTGATTTTATAGAGATAACATGGATTGCCCGAAAATATTCACTTGATCTTGTTCAGCTTCACGGAAATGAAACACCAGATTTATGCAGGCTTCTGACAGGTGAAGGAATAAAAGTAATAAAAGCTTTACATGCTAATGAGAATACCAATTTTGAATCATTTTCAGATTTTATCCCACACACAGAGTACTTCCTTTTTGATACCGCAACCTCAGAGTACGGAGGTTCAGGGAACAAATTTGACTGGAAAATAATTGACAAATACCATTTGGGTCATCCTTTTTTTCTAAGTGGAGGTATTTGCGAAAATGATGTCAAAAATATCCTTGAAATTAATAACCCTGATTTTTACGGAATAGATCTGAACAGCAGGTTTGAGATCAGACCCGGCTTAAAAGACATTAAAAAGCTTAGAAAATTCATATCTGATATACGATTTAAAAATGAAGCATTATGAATGAAACATTTATAGCTGACAAAGATGGATACTATGGAGATTTCGGGGGTGCATTCGTGCCTGAAATGCTAAGGCAGAATGTAGAGTCTTTAAGGGCTGTCTATCACGATTTTATTGAATCGGCAGAATTCAAAAAGGAGTTTAACATGTTATTAAGTGACTATGCAGGGCGTCCTTCCTCTTTGTTTTTTGCAAAACGATTGAGTAAAAAGTATGGAGCCAGGATCTATCTTAAGCGTGAAGACCTTAATCATACCGGTTCACATAAAATAAACAACACCATCGGACAGATCCTTCTGGCAAAAAAGATGGGTAAAACGAGGATCATTGCTGAAACCGGGGCCGGGCAGCACGGCGTTGCTACTGCTACTGTTTGTGCACTGATGGGACTGGAATGTGTAGTATACATGGGTGAAACAGATATGATAAGGCAGGAACCCAATGTAAAACGGATGGAATTTCTTGGAGCCAGGGTAGTACCGGCAAAAAGCGGAAATAAAACCCTCAAAGATGCTACTAACGAAGCATTACGCGACTGGATTTGCAATCCGGAAAACACTTTTTATATAATTGGTTCTGTTGTAGGACCACATCCCTACCCCGACATTGTAACAAAATTCCAGTCAGTAATAAGCGAAGAACTGCTTTCCCAGCTAAAAACCAAAGAAGGCGTCGAGGATCCTGATTATATTATTGCTTGTGTCGGAGGAGGAAGCAATGCAGCCGGAATATTCTATCATTATATCAATAGAAAAAATGTAAAACTTATTGGCGTAGAGGCTGCCGGAGAAGGAATTAAGACAGGAAGGACAGCTGCAACCATAACGGTTGGAGACACTGGTATCATTCATGGCAGTAAGACAATCCTTATGCAGAATGAAGATGGTCAGATCACCGAACCGTACTCAATTTCTGCCGGACTGGACTACCCGGGAGTAGGACCGTTACATGCATGGCTGTCAAAAACAGGAAGAGCCAAATACATGAATGCTACAGATACAGAGGCTCTTACAGCTGCTTATGAACTTACCCGTCTTGAGGGAATTATCCCTGCTCTGGAATCGGCTCACGCTCTTGCCGTTCTGGGGAAACTGAGTTTTAAGGAAACGGACATTGTAGTTGTTAATATTTCAGGCAGAGGAGATAAGGATATGCAGGCATATATTGATGCAAAAAAACTGTTCACATAAAGTCACCTTTTACAGTTATTTATTCAATAATTCAAACCAAAAAAACAGGAAGAATGAATCGAATTGAAGTGTTATTTAATACCAAAAAGAAAAATATACTTTCTATCTATTTTACTTCAGGATTTCCAGATCTGAACGATACAACAACTATTATAAAACATCTGGATAATTCGGGAGTGGATATGATTGAGATCGGGATGCCTTTTTCCGATCCTGTTGCCGATGGACCTGTTATACAAAGAAGTAGTGAAAAAGCACTTCAGAACGGGATATCCTTAAACCTGCTTTTCAATCAGTTATCACAGGCAAGGGAAATTACAGATATTCCGTTGATTATTATGGGATATATAAACCCTGTTTTCAAATACGGGATGGAAAATTTTCTTTTGAAATGCCAGGAGATGGGTATTGACGGTGTAATCATTCCTGATCTTCCTCCTGAAGAATACCTGAAATCATATGCAACTCTATTCAAAAAGTATGGTGTGATAAATATTTTTCTAATATCACCTCAAACCCCTGATGAAAGGATTACCTATATCGATAATATTGCAGAAGGATTCCTTTATATTGTTTCCACCTCAGCCACTACCGGTTCTGTAAATCATTTTGATAAAGCACAGATTGACTATTTTAAAAGAATAAAAATCTTAAATCTTAAAAATCCGTCCCTGATAGGTTTCGGAATTTCTGATAAGGTATCATTCCATAAGGCTTGTGAATATGCAAACGGGGCAATTATCGGCAGCGCCTTCATACGGGCTCTTGAAGAAAATGGTCCATCAATTGATAGTATAAATCAATTTGTCAGGAAAATACGCGATTGAAATTAATATTCACATTCATTATTACTATTTTTACAGATATAATCGATACACTGATTAAATATCTGCAATATTATGAAATGGGTACTTTCAATTTTATTTTTGATTCTGTCTTTAAGCTCATTCTCACAGAAGAATGATATTATCTATTTATGGCCTGGCAAAGTTCCCGGAGAAGCTAAGGAAAAACAGTCTCCGGGTATCGATACGGTCAGAAAAGATGGGATACTGCGCATCAATGAGATTACAAACCCGGCAATGGAGGTTTTTCTGCCTGATCAAAAAATTAATACCGGGGCAGCTGTTATAATATGCCCGGGGGGCGGATACAGTATCCTGGCGTATGACAAAGAGGGAACTGAAATTGCTGCCTGGCTAAACAAACTTGGCATTGCAGCATTTGTTCTTCAATACAGGGTCCCGAACAAAAAAGAAGGTGCACTTCAGGATGCCCAGCGTGCTATAAGGATTGTGAAAAATAATGCAAAAAAATGGAATATTGATCCAGAAAAGATTGGGATTATGGGGTTTTCCGCCGGAGGCAGCCTGAGTGCAAGAACCAGTACTATGTTCAATATTAAAACTTATCCTCCTGTTGATAAAGCTGATAGTATATCATGCAGACCTTCATTTACACTTCTTATCTACCCTGCATATCTCGATCAGGGGCCTAACCTCACACTCACCCCGGAGCTTCAGTTAGGTAAAGAAGTTCCCCCGGTATTTATCTTTCAGGCTGCTGATGATCAATACGGCAACAGCGCCCTTGTAATGGCACAAGCACTTCGAAATGCCAAACTTCCTGTTGAATTGCATATTCTTCCAAAAGGGGGACACGGATATGGATTAAGAAAGGGAAATCCTGCAGGTGAGGCATGGCCAGTTCTTGCTGAAGCCTGGCTCAGAAATATAATTAAAACAAAATAATCAGCTTTTATCCTAAAGGAGACACACAGATAGAGTTCTGTGAGTAAGGTACACCGAACTAAGAACCATTGAAATGAAATCAAATTATAAAAGCATCGAAGCGATATTCCCGCCACCTCCTTTCCATATGGTTGGCGATGGTTTCAGGGTACATAATTTCTTTCCTTCCCTTCCACAGATTGGATTGAAAGGAATGAGTCCATTTTTTCTGATGGATTATGGATCAAAATGGGTGGTGCCACCATCCGCTACTCCAAAAGGGGTAGGTGTTCATCCCCACCGTGGGTTCGAAACTGTTACAATAGCCTATCATGGTAAAGTTGCTCATCACGACAGTGCGGGAAACAGCGGAGTTATAGGTGAAGGCGATGTTCAATGGATGACTGCCGGGGCAGGAGTTCTTCATAAAGAATATCACGAAAAGGAATTCAGTAAAAAAGGTGGAGTCTTTCAAATGGTTCAACTTTGGGTCAATCTTCCTGCAAAAAATAAAATGACCCCTGCAAAATACCAGTCCATAGAAAATAAGGATATGGCCAGATTTTTACTTAATGATGGTAAAAGCTACATTGAAATTATTGCCGGGGAATACAAAGGAATAAAAGGTCCTGCATTTACTTTTTCTCCTGTAAATATGTTTAATGCAAAGCTGATTAAAGCAGGAAAAGCAGATTTCAGATTTGATAAAAAATATAATACCGGCATGCTGGTAATTGAGGGTGAAATAAAGATCAATGACTCAAAAACTGCAGTTGAAAACTACTTCATCCACTTTGGACATGATGGTGATGAGATTTCAATAGAAGCTGTAAAAGACAGCGTTGTTTTAGTCCTCAGCGGAGAACCTATTAATGAACCAATTGCTTCGTACGGCCCTTTCGTAATGAATACCCAGGATGAAATAAAAATGGCTTACGAAGACTTTAATAATGGGAAATTTGGCTATCTTGAAGACTGAATTTCAATATATTAACATGTAAACTCCTATAGCTGGCGCGGATTTGTAATCCGTGCCAGCGAAGTTGGAATTAAAATTTAATCTGTTATATAATCATGGCACAATTTATTAAGACACCGTCTATTATCAAAGCAGCAGGAACTAAGGAGAAGATCATAAGGGAATTCTTCGGCCGTGTTAACAGCAAAACTGATGAAGTCAGCATCGCTCACATGACAAGTCCTGAAGGATGGGAAGAACCCGGCCAGTGTCCCAAATTCAATGAATACACAGTTGTATTAAAAGGGAAGCTTAAGATTAAAACAAAAAAGGAAGAATTTGTTGTAACTGAAGGCCAGGGAATTATGACCTCAAAAGATGAATGGGTACAATACAGCACTCCTTTTTCCGGCGGAGCTGATTATATCGCAATATGTCTTCCTGCATTCTCACCGGAGTTAGTCCACAGAGACGAATAATTGGATTAGAAAATATAGCATAGAAAATCTTTGAAAAAAAAGTAATGGAAACAAAAGTTATAAGTCCGATTTATATGGTTACAATGAGACTGGTGAAAAGTGAAGATCTTAATCACCATGGAACCCTATTTGCAGGACGAACAGCAGAATGGTTTGTCGAGTCAGGGTTCATCGCAGCAACATCATTACTGAATCCGCAGAGTGTTGTTTGTTTGAAGATTCATGGCATGTTTTTCACAAAACCTGCAAAATCGGGCGATGTACTGAAATTTTCCTCCAAAGTTGTCTACCTAGGAAAATCAAGCATTACTGTCTACGTCAATGTAATTAAACGCGGTGTTGAGAAACCATTGGTTGACGGATTCGTCACTTTCATTCATGTTGATGAAAATACTAAGCCATCCCCTCACTTCATCGTGATAAATCCCATTACTGATGAGGATAAGAGTCTTTATGAGGCTGCAAAAGAGCTTCGAACTAAATAAGCTTTTTATCATACCCAAATCCCTGTAGAATGTTCAGAAATGCAATTTAACCGCAAAGCGCGATATCTATCAGAACTAAGGTTTCTTACGGTTTTTCCAAGCCTGATAAACAAGGTAGATTACGAAAATTGCACCCAGAGAATAGAGGATCTCCTGCATATAAGGGAATATCTGGTCCCTTACTTCATATAAATAATACCCGACAATTGCAAGTATAATATTCCATAATCCTGCTCCGATAAAGGTGTAAAGCATAAAATCGCGCAGGTTCATTTTTGCAAGACCTGCAGGGATTGAAATAAGGTGACGTATACCAGGAATCAGTCTGCCAATAAAAGTGGATGTTTTCCCGTTCCGTAAAAAGTATTCCTCAGCATGAACAATTTTTTCTTCAGACAAAAGGAAAAACTTACCAACTCTTGATCCGGCAAACTTATATACTATAGGACGTCCGAGGTAATATGAGAGAGTGTAGTTGATTAATGAGCCACAAAGTGCCCCTATTGTACCAGAAACTATCACAATAAAAACATTCAGATCCCCCTGCGCTGCTTTATAAGCGGCAAAAGGTATAACGACCTCGGACGGCAATGGCAGAAAAGTACTTTCTATTGTCATTAGCAGAGCTACTGTGAAATAATTCAGATTGGCCATGTACCAATCGAAGAGTGTCTGAAAGAAATGCATTTATTTTCAAAAATTTGTGAGGTGACAAAGTTAAACAACAATTTGACATGCCAAAATCATCGGAAGAGAGAATTCAAACGACCGGAAATGAATATCGTAATTTAATTAACTTAGAGGAACAAATAAATTGGTAAAATTGCTAATCCGTAAGAGACAGTACTATGATAATAATTATTCAATGTGAAGATCGTGTGGGACTGGTTGCTGATATTTCCTCTGTTTTGGCAAAAGCCGGCTGCAACATTGTTTCCATGAGGGAACATGTGGATCAGGAAGAAAATAAATTTTTTGTAAGGATTGAAGTAGACGGGACAGCAGTTCCTCAGGATATTGAGAATGCAATAATAAAAGTATTACCGGCCAATGCAGTTGTCAGAGTAAATCCTGTACCCGAGAAAAAAATTATCGTTCTGGTTACGAAAGAATATCATTGTTTAAGTGATATCCTTGCGCGAAATCATTTCAAAACGCTTGGCGCGGAAGTACTTTGTGTTATTGGCAATCATCCTGATCTGAAGAATATTACAGAAAGGTTCAGCGTACCATTCTATTTAGTATCGCATGAGAATAAAACCAAAGAAAACTTTGAAGTTGAATTGAAGGATATTATACTTCCGTATAAGCCTGATTATTTAATCCTGGCCAAGTTTATGCGCATTCTCTCTCCCGGATTTATTGACACATTCAAATTGCAAATCATTAATATTCACCATTCCTTTTTACCAGCTTTTGTCGGTGCAAACCCTTACAGCCAGGCATATAAACGCGGGGTGAAGATTATAGGTGCTACGGCACATTTTGTAACTAATGACCTGGATGAAGGTCCGATTATAACACAGAAAATAATTTCAATAAATCATTCATATACACTTACAGATCTTATAAGGGCAGGAAGAGAAAACGAAACAGCTGCACTCGCCAAAGCAATGCAGCTGGTTTTTGAAGACAGGGTTTTTGTGTATAATAACAAGACTGTTGTTTTCGAATAAGCAACCTATTGAACAGGTAATATTGCATAGTTTGAACTATTATAAGTAGAAGAGAAGCCCATTTCTATTATTTATGCCAATAAAATCTCAGCTGGAATCTTTAATCCTTTATATAAAGACTTTATCATTCCAAGTGTTAATTTTCTCCTTCTGTTTAAAATCTCACTCACCCGGCTTTGACTGCCTATATATTGTACCATATCTGCTTTTGTCATCCCCATTTGTTCCATGCGGAATTTAATCGCATCAACAGGGTCAGGTGGAGCAATTGGATAATGTTTCATCTCATATGATTCGACTAAAGTTACAAGCAAATCCAATTCATCGCCTTTTGGAGTATCCTTTTTTGCTCCCCATAAGACCTCAATTCTATGAATCGAAGTCTTGTAATCCTGTTCTGTTTTAATTGGCCTGATTTCCATAATCAAATCGTTTTAATATCTATTTTGTCATATTGCTTATGGGTTCCGATGAATCGTACAAAAATCACCTGAAATTCATAGTCAATAGCAACAACTAATCTGTAAGTATTCCCTTTTATATTAAAGACAACTCTACCTTCTCCAACAATGCTTGCATTTTTGTAGTGCTGTTTTAAATCATTAGAACTTTCCCATTCGGCTGTCTTTGCATCATGATACCATGCTCGCAAAGAGGCTTCTGAATCAGCATACTCTTGCTTTTCAAAAAACTCTCTCAAAGTTCTGAATGCAATAATTCTCATTTTGCAAATCTAAGAATAATTTGTATGATATCCCAATTTGGGATATCATTTTTTTGATTCTGACAGGTTATTAGGGGAAACTGGCAAGATACCGCGCAAAAGTTGTGATCACTTGTCCCGCTTTGCGGTAAGCATTTTACTCCAACCTACTTTATTTTAGTTAGACCTTATTTAATATCAGGGATGTATCTTATTCTGACAAATACTTTTCCTGTCATGTCAGCACCTAAGGGACGAATTGTAAGTGTATCCGATCCCACAAATCCTATATATGATTCTCCTGTTTTTGGGAATAAGTCATTAAAATCAATTACTAAGCTTAATTCATTTTGAGAAATTATTTTGAGGTTGCCTGGTTTGCCTCCATCATATGAAAACCTACCATATGGCATAAACACAATTTTGTACACTTCTTTTGTTCCGGGAATAAACATTCCATCATAGTGATCGAATTGCCATTGGCCATAAATTTTTGTGTATTTGTCAATAAAGATTTCTTCTTTGTAATCTTTATTGCAGGACAGGAGCAGCGTTGAGAATAAAAACGAAAGGAGGATTAAATTCTTTTTCATTTGATAAGTGCTTAGGTAGTGTTAATTTTCTAACAGCAAAAATTATGCCATTGAAAATCAAGCAATCCGGTAGTTTTTATATAGGGTTAACCATAACAACGGTGAGTTGGCAAGCAGCCCTATTGACGTTGTCACGGTAGCAGGATTAGTCACGGTAAACAAAATTTAATAAGTGATGATGAAGTTGCTCGGTTAATTCTAAATGTCGACTGAAAAGTTGTCCGGGCTGCTGATCGTGTCCCGCGAAGCTGACTTTGTCAAGATATTACAAATTAAGGATTGTTACAGTCAGCGAAGCGGGAAGGCAATTACCCATAGCACCATCCGTGTTAGGTGGTCGTAGCAATTTTTTCTTGTCATGCAGTTAGTTTGTCTTTTATTATATTTGTCTGTCTTTTTACTTGACAATCAATATTTGTATTAATTTTTTTTGATATATAAGTTAAATTTAACAAAAGTATAGAAAGTGGTAGGCTATAAATTATAGTCTATTTTGTAGTTCGACAAAGAAAGGAGGAGTGCATGGAAATAAATGAAAACAACATCAGGACTTCAAATCTCTCTCTACGCATCATTCGGCCAGCTTTGCTAGTCGGAGGTCTTGCGTTCGCTGCCGGTTTCATCGGACCTATTCTCTTTTCGAGTTCAAACCTTGGTCCGCTTCTTGGAATCTTTGTCACTGGTCCAATTGGCACGCTTGCTGGCGCACTCTGGGGCATCGTGAGGTCGACCAAAAATGCAAACGCTGCCGACATGAGAGCACTCCTCAAAAAGTTGTTAGCTGTTTGGGGGTTCACTATGCTGTACACACTCTTTATGATCAGACTGTCCACACAAGGTGCCTTTCCAGCAATATGCCTCCAGGGTCTCATTGTGGTATCGAGTATCTTCCTCTTATATCGCGGTAATACAGACACACGATTGTCAGAGTCCGTAAAGCGAAGTCGACCAGTCATTGTGATAACGCTGGCTCTAATAATGCTAGTGACATTATTTCCCCCCGTCACAAAGCCGAAGTGGGTGCATAAAGCGGTTCAAGAGAGTACCGATTCCGCTGCGCCGTTACCAAAGGTTGTTTCCTTCTCGACACGCGGTTCGACGCAAGCCATCATTTTCCTTTGTTCGCTGTAAGCCGAAGCCTACTACTACTTGAATGGGTCATACTAGCCATGGTCGCCCTCTCCATAAGCCTGGTTATGATATGTCGACGCAACCGAAACAGTCTCGGAGTTGACCCTTCGAATACAGCCTAAATAAAGTATGTAGCAGAGCTTCCGACAGAAACTCAGCTAAAAGCAAATAACCTCCCGTCTTTAACAGTGTGAAACAGAAATTTCGTTAAATAAACTAATATTTTTGTACTAATTTAATTGATGATGACTACAAAGGATAAAATTATAAGAGGAATTAAAAATCTACCGGATTCTGTGACTATTGATGACATTCTTGATCAAATAATGCTGGTAGAGAAGATTGAAAAAGGTATTAATCAATCGAACAAAAATCAGGTGGTGTCAGATGACGAACTTGATAAACGACTTGGTAAATGGCTCGTTTAAGAATATAACGCATCAGAGAAAGTTCTAAACTTCTTAAAACACAGCCCCTTCCTGGAAGGATTGTGCCAGAAACTAAAAATGAATCCATCCGGGAATTAATTCTTGGAAGTTATCGAATTATAAATAAGATTATTTCGGAAGAAAGAATTGACATCTAAACAGTACATGATTCAGCTAAAATATTAAGAATTGAATTGTTATAAATGCAGTATACGTACTAATCTGGATGAGGGACCAATCATAACCCAAAAAATTATCGCAATAAATCATACTTATACACTGACAGATCTTATCAGAGCCGGCAGGGAAAATGAAACATTAATCCGAATCGGCACATGCCCTCTTTATTGGATGTGTAATTTCCTACTGTTTGTTTTTAAATATTCTTTGATTTGCTCAAAATTCATTTTTGCCATTTCCAAAGATATTTTTTCTTTAATAGCTCTAAAAGTTTTGACCGTGTCAAACTCCTTTTCATTTATTTTGTTTTTAGTCTTCATATTCAATAATTTCTTTTGGTGAACGAATCTCTAACGATTGATAATTTGAACGAATGTTAATAGAGTTATAGCCTCTGATTCTGTATAAATTTACAATATGCCTGAAATTCCAACTCACTAAAATATCTGTTTTGTTAATTGTTGCAGCTGCAATGTGAATGCAGTCATCAAAACTTGTTTGTCCAACAACTTTTTCTGTAATATATTTAGATGCAAGTATCAATATTTCATCATTTACAATAACTCGTTCCAAATATGCTTTTGGCAATTCTTTGAAATAATCTCTAATTTTTACTGGTGCATTTAGTAATTCTGTCTCAGTCAAATCGGAATATACACAAATAATTTGCCCTAATTTTACTCTTTCAAAAAGCTGCAATGTTGCATCCTCAAATTCTGTATCAAAAACTCCACCAAAAACAGATGTGTCGAAGTAAAATCTTTGTTTCATTCTCTTATGATTTCTGAAGCAAAGTTACGAAAATCATAGCTGTATAACAATTAAATTTTAAGTATGATCAATCCTAAAGATAATAGAGTAAAATATGGAATAATCTGTCATTCAGCTAATCCACTATGGCGTAATTTTTGCCAGTCCCGGCGAAAGATAAAATTGTCCAAGTTGCAGGAACTGTCCAGAGCCGGTAATACAAAACCTGTAAAGGTGCGAGAGGTTTTGTGTCATGATGAAACTGTCCAAGTGTGATGCAAAAATTGTGACAAGCTTATTGCACGAACCCGCTTGTTATGTTTTGGCCTTTGTTAAGATTTTGAGGTCACAATCTCAATTAAATATTTTATACACTCCGTTCCAAGTTACGGCCCAAATATCATCGCTATGATCTATAGCAATTGCTCTAATGGGCACTCCAACTGAATAATCATTTTCCAAAAATGAAGTCCAGTCTTTACCATTGTATTTTAACAATCCTTTTTCAGTACCAAACCAGCAGTTTTGATTTTTGTCGAAACAAATTGAATTTATTGTGTTGCAAAGCGATGGTATTGTATCTCTCTTCAATACAGCAAAGCTATTTCCTTGATTTTTGAAAACTCCGGCCCCCATTGCGCCTACCCATACGATGCCAGTATCATCTACACCTACACTCTTGTAAATTGCATTTGGAACATCTTGATTTACTGCGAAAGTAGTCCAATTAGTCCCATCAAATTTCACTAAACCACCGCGTTCGCATGCTATCCAGATTGCATTGTTATTATCTGCAATCATTCCATTCGCCCAGTGGTTTGTATATGTAAGAGATAGTGTGGTTCGAAATGAAATCCATTGTGTCCCATCAAAACGGTAAAGTCCATAATGTGCGGCAACCCAAAGATTATCATTATGATCTACACAAAAAGACGTGGGTCCATACACATTTATATTGTATAAGGTCGACCAATTACTGCCATCGAAGCGTACAATCTTTTGGGACATTGTCAGGCAGTAAATGTTATCTTTCGAATCTATGGCGATATCGAACAAAGTGTCGGATGGTGCGTTCGAAGAAGTCTTGTCATAAATAGTCCATTTTTGATTGTCATATTTCAGCAAACCAGCATAACTAGTAATCCATTTATTGTTTTTTGAATCTACAACTATGTCGTTCGCTAGATTTTCATTGAATATATCACTTGGGTAATGCTCCAAAAGTCTAGGTTCTGCATCCTCTTTTTTGCTACAAGCTATCGATAAGATGGTAATTAAAATAAGAGAAAGTCTTCGTAATAAGGTTTTCATAAATTATAGGTTTGTTTTTAAGTCTTTGTTATATAGTTTATTGTTAAATTATTTTAAAAATCCGACCTGCAATCGTTCGTTCATGTCGCGTTCTTTTTTCGAATCTACAAGTGTTCCAAACATGTTGGCGGATTTTTTTGACTCACACTGAAAATTAGAATCTAATTTACTACTTATTCCTTATTCTTTTTTTTAAACCGCAAAAAATATTCCAAATTTTACTACTTTTTGTTTTTGCAAAGTCCCGGCAGGGGGCAGTGTTTGTCTAATTTAAATAAATTTGTCCAGATGGCAAAGTCCCGATAAACAGTATGAATTTGTCCCGCAGGATAAAATTGTCCAATGATGATGCAAAAACAATTGTGAATTTTGATCGATAAATATGCTGTCACACTGAACGAAAACCCTCTTTTTGAGTTATGTTTAGGCCTTGGATAACAGGATGTTGCAGTCATGGCGACACACGAAGGCTTAAACATAACGGCAGTCTGTCTAAAAACCTTTTTATATCTACTATTTTTCATCTGTTTTAAGCTGTCACCAGCCTTACCTGAAAATTTAGATCCCAAACTGGTATCCGAAAAAAGATGCCTTGAATTGTTTCATTTTTAGTCCTGGGTGGTCTTTTTTGCCAAAAAACAACAAAACAAGTATCCTCAGATACTCCCTCAGCCGATTGCTGGTTAAAATATTACCAATGCGCCGTAAATTATATGCAATAAACATAAATCCTACATCGGCACTCGCCCGCTTTATCCCCTTCTTAGTAAGAATATAATTGAACCCCCATTGTCGTTTAATTGTTCCATACGGGTGTTCAACTATTGCCTGACGCCTCTTGTAAAGATGTTCTTTCTCCTGGTAAGTCTTCCGGTTCCTTTCGTAATATTCTGCAAATGTGCTTCTTGACAGAACCCTCCCATCTTTTGATCTGGTACATTGAGAGTGTGCCGGGCATGTTTTACAAGATCTGGTTTTGTATTGCTTAAAAACAATGAGGTTATCTCTTCTGCTCCGTTCCTTGTACCACGTTCCGTTGGTTCTGAGAACATCTCCCTGAGGACAGGTGTAAGTATCAGTCTTTTGATCGTACTTAAAATGCTCAAAATTATAATCTTGATTTGGAGCCTGACTTGTTGATGGGAGCCCGGGAATTGCAACAATTGTTTCTATCCCTAAATCCTGTGCCGTCTTTAATTCTGATCCTGTATGGTACCCTTTATCATATAAGGCGGTGAATTCATTGTTCCTGAGAATGCTTTTTGCCCTTTGAACCATATTACCCATCGCTTTGCTATCGTTCTGGTTGGTAACCTTGTAATCGATGGGAATGCAATTCTTTGCATCAACTGTTGTTTGAACACTATAGGCTACTTCGGTAATATTGTTTCTGACCATTATCTGCCGGCTTTCCGGATCAGAAGTTGATACTTGTGCTTCTCCACTTTCATTAAGCTCTTGTTCAATCTTCTTATAATGGTCTTTGCGTTTCAGCTGCTTAGCAATTTCATCAGTTATCAGCTGTTTGTTATCTCCGTCGCTCTCTGACAGTGCACGGGAATACTCTTCAAGCTTGTTATCGATATAGGCAACATGCCTGTCTATCTTTGCCTGATTATAGTTGTTCTTCTTGCTGTTTTGTGCACGAAATTTCGTGCTGTCGCCAGCGATAAGTGTTCCTCCGATCAGATCAAAATGTTTTGCAATCTGAACTGTTATTCTGAAGACCTTTTTTATGGCTTTGGGATTGTCTTTCCTGAAATTGGATATTGTGTTATGATCAGGTTTAAGGCAGTTTATAAGCCACATTACTTCAATGTTGCGTCCGCATTCCTTTTCCAGGTCGCGTGATGACCTAATTTTATTCAGATACCCGTAAATGAAGAGCTTAAGTAAATCAGTAGGATGATATGCCGGACGTCCGTTTTCCGGAAAATCTATCCTGAATCCAAAATCTTTAAGCTTAAGACTTTCCACAAAAAGGTCAATTACCCGGACTTCATTTTCAGGATCAATAGATTGGTCAAGTGAAACTGGAAAAAGATTGATTTGAGTTCTGTTATGTCCTTGTATGAATTTCATGCAGTTAAGGTACAAAAACCATGATTTTCCTAAGAATAAACAACCGGATAGTTATCAACAAATTAGAGAGGTTTTTAGACAGTCTGACGGCAGGCGGTTTGATTGAGTGGCCGTCCACGTCGGGGCTGGCGAGTTTTTTGCCAATCCCGGCAGATGGGTGAAAGGTCTCTTGTCAGGGTAAAACCCGCTCGCGTATGAGTCGCGGTAAATGGCAGTAGGTTACTTGTCATGGTGAACTTTATAAACGGCGAGCAAAAAACGAAGCCAGCTGCGCGTCGGCCGGCAGCCCTTATGACTTTGTCTCGGTTGCAGGATCAGTCCTGATACCACAAATTTTATAAGCGGAAATAAAGTTAACAGCATGGACTTTGGGAGCTGATTACGGAGCTGTCCGGGCTGCCGAAGGCCATTAATTAAACCGACTTTGTTAGCATTTGTGCTTATATTAAAACTGTCCAGGAGTACTAATCGTTCTGTGTCAGTCATGCACTCAAGGATAAGTTGGTCAAGGTAATGTCTTTATTACAAATCTTAAATGTCTCTGCAATAAAATTTAAACTATTTCGATGAGAGTTTGTCCCAAATAACTTAGTTGTCTGGTTGGTAGAACCCTAATATGAACCGCGACGAGTTTATGGGTTATATTGTCCGTTTTTGGAATCAATATTTTCATTAGTGTCTTCGTCATCAATCACTTGTTCCTGCTGTACCCAGTTTCTAATATCGGTCAACGTCCTGGATTCGTTATAATAAGCATTTGAAAAACCTATCATGCTGGCAGCTAGAATTATATATATACATCGCCAAATCCATTTTATTATACGCTTAATTCCATTGAAGAAACTAAAGTTCTTATTAGTTGTTTTATCCATTTTCTGTTGAGTAAATAATTCCACTTAATATTCCCTACATCATGCCGAATTGCACATGAAAGACAGTTTTGCAAGGACAATTCTGTCTTCCCGTAAGAAATCTTGTGGTTCTCAACGGATCTTCTTGGAGTATGTAATTTATTAAATATTAAGGCAATAAGATTAGTGTTACTTGATATTTTGGCTTGTGTTAATAATTTTACACTTAATTTTTGATTATATAAAAAACTGAATTCATTTGACCATAAATGAAAATTCAGATTTGGATCGGAGAAATATGAGCATACATTGTAATGATAACAATTCGAAATCAGTCCAGTTTGAGTGGTCTTAGCAACCCATTCAGTCTGTTTAATATTTTTTACATAAGAGGATGTAGTAAGGATATTTTCACCAAGTCCTAATAAACTCAGGATTAAGAAGAAGGAATAAATATACTTAAAACTATTTTTCAAAATGAGTGATTGTAAAGTCCAAATGTAAGATGATACCCAAGTAGTTTTAAAATTTGTCTATGGTCAAATTTAGTAAAGTATTTTGAGATTTGGATATTGTGAACGGTCAGCCTTTTCTGTTAGCATTTGTGCCATCTGTCACGGTTACGTAACTGTCAAGTTATGTGTAAATTGTCACCCTAAAACTAGGTCCCGGCATAAATGCTAACTCATTTTTAGCATTTCGTGCAAATATTAAAACTGTCTATTTACAACAGGTCTGCGGTGTAAATCTGGTTGCCTTTTTGAGTGTCGCGGTCCAATTTTTATTACGTGATAGATTTGTCTCGGTACTATTATTTTGTTAATAGCAGTGGAGCGTTCCATCTGAAGGTGTCTCCCAAAATAATTCAATTACTATATCCAAATTTTTTTAGTAGGAAACTAATTTGTTTTCTGTAATTATTAACCTCACTATCAGTAATAACTATTTTCCTAAATTTCCCAACTAATGTAGACATAACAATATTATTGATGTCACTTTGTTTTTCATCTAAGGTCCAATGGGCCATCGTATTTCTCATTTGCTGGACAGATCTTAATGATTTCTTAATGTTGGTGTAGCCTTTCAATTTTTGAAAATAGGGTATTGATTCATAAATACTAATTTTATTATCAAAAGAGAGGTATGGAGTGTTTAAAACATTCCAAAAAAAAATTGTCGCTTTAGTGTTAGTTTTAGGGAAGAAATATTTTCTTAAGCGATAACCAAGAACGAAATCAATTCGCGTAGCGGATGAAATAATTTCTCCTCTAATTAAATCCAATTTTTCTCTAATTTTTATATCCATTGTTTTTTAGCCTTAATGTCAATCATAGCTTTGCTTATAGTTTTTAGGTGTTTAAGTGATCAAGATCAATTTATCAATTTTATTAAGAGTTTTATCCAAAACATTTAAAGGTTTTCTGATTCTATCTTTCGTTTTTTTATACTCATTCAAAACCTGCTGCATTTCAACTCTAACGTCATTCAATTTGACTCTTGCTTTTCTACACAACATTGTTATTTCGTCTGCATAAGGTGTATCTTCGTAGTCCTTAAGAAATGCTCCTAAAAGTGGAGATAAAAAATTTTCATTTATTTCCTCAAAATTTGCTTCTTTAAGAAGTAACTCCGTAAATTCTTTGATGTTAAGGTCAATAAACACATAGAATTTATCTTCCCATCTAGTCTCTTTAAGTTCTAACTTTAAATTAAGTGCAATTGATGATAACCTATCTGGAATATGGTCAATGATTTGTTTTGCTTGCATTAATTGATCATAACAATGTTTTGTATTTGTTTCAAATATTCTGGTGATTTCAGTCTTTGTTCCCTCAAGAAAATCTAATGAGGAATTTGTGTTTTTGTATTCTTTTATTGAATCCTTTTCTGGGAAATTGAAGATCCAAGCTTCAAAAACTCCTCTATTATCTATGTTTCTAAGTCGTTTAAAATCTTCATTAGCTATCTGAATTAGAGGGAGTAACTCGGTTAGATTTTCTTCTTGGTTGGTAATGAAATTCTCAATATTGACCAGTTGATTTTCGAAATATGTTTTAATTGACAATAATAATTCATGATAATATCTTAGCAGGTCAATATAACTTTGCTCTTTTTGTTCCTTTTCTTTATCTTTTTCCTTTTTAAGTTGTTTATAATAAAGCCATAAGGAAAGGCCAAAACCTAAAAAGGATCCTAAGAGAGTTAGAATAACTTGAAAAAGTAGTGAGGATTCTACTTGTGTTAAAACAAAAATCGGAGATTTTTAAAAAGTAATGCATAATTAATCAGGTTATTTGAAGTGGATGTTTTTAATTTGATGGATATTATAAAAAAAGTCACTAATTATTGCCAACTAGTTTTTAGAATAGATATATATTTAAAGTTATTAAAGTATTTTGAATCTTGGTAGCCTACGGAAAATTTGCTATTTACCGTTAGCGAACATTTTAACAAAAACGAATATGAAAATCATATTGCAGGGAATTTTTTTACTGCCATTATTTTTTATTGCTTGTAATGGTCAATCCAATAAGACAGCTGATACTGTTTACAAAATAGATACGCTTGTTCAATCCTGCGTAAACCTGAATAAATTTAGTGGCAATATCCTTATTTCTAAAGAGGGTAAAATCATTTTTGAAAAAAGCTATGGGTTAGCAGACAGAGAATTGAATATTCCTAATTCCCGCATTACCAAATTTCGTATTGGTTCAATGACCAAACAATTTACTGCTGTTTTGATTATGCAACTGGTAGAATCTGGCAAACTCGACTTACAAGCACCAATTACTAAATACTTAAACTATTACAGGAAAGACTTCGGAGATAGCATAACGATACATCACCTACTTACCCACACTTCAGGATTAGGAGAATACAGTAAAAGACCTGATTTTTTTTCTGATATCAGTAAACGGGCATACACACATAAGGAGTTTATCAAAGAATATTGTAGTGATTCACTTTTATCACGGCCGGGAAGCCAATTTAAATATTCGAACGCAGGGTATTATATTTTGGGTGCTATCATTGAAGAAATTACCCAGAAAAGTTATGCCGATGTCTTACAAAATAAAATCCTGGACGTAGCAGGAATGAAGAATACAGGAGTTGAAAATTCTTCATCTTTTATAAAAGATATAGCTAAAGGATATAATTTAAATCTCGGTAAATATTCGAATGCTGATTATATTGATATATCATCTAGTGTCTTTTCAGCAGGTGCCATTTATTCAACTACTGATGATTTGCTTCTGTGGGACAAAGCATTATTCGCAGATAAATTGATTTCACAAAAAAGTAGAAGCTTAATGCTTACACCCTATATAGAGAACTACGCATATGGCGTTTTTGTAGCAAAATTTTTGGCTCCTGACTTGAACATAGAAAAACACTTCGTTTCCCATCAAGGAGGAATAAATGGTTTCCGTTCTTTTATGACCCATATTGTTGATGAAGATATCCTTATCATTTTACTTTGCAATAATTTTGATACTGACTTAAATTCAATAAACAATGCAATTGTTGCTATTCTCTACAATCAACCATATAGCATTCCTAATTATGATATAAACAAAACGAAAATATTTTACTATTCCCCATTTTTAAACAAATGATAGAGTTTAATGAGTCATTTGATAATGTGATAATTATTCCAATTTAAAAATTAAAAACCTGATACTAAACTAAAACGTTCGCTATCAGCGTGTATTAGCCATTGCTTGCTGAGGGTTTGCGTAAGTTGGTACTCTTGGTCACCTTGGGGTAACTAGATAAATAAGCGCTCTGTCAACGCAACGGCTCATACACGCAGACGTTAGCATTCGGGCAAATTTCATCAATAGGTATTTGTCTCGTTATAAGTAAATTGTCTCCCAAGTCACAATGCATGAATGCTAACTCATTTTTGATCCTTAAATTCTTATTCAAAAATCCAGCTATTTCAATTTGACAGATTGCATCTCAAAATAATTATATTCTGGTACCACTCCTACTTTTAGGTATCGCCTTGATATAACTGGTTCTTTACTTCCGTCAGCCAGAAACTCTGCCAAAAGCAAGTAACCTCCCGGCTTCTTCGCTAATGATATTTCAGCAGAAAAAGATGAACGGTCAAAAGCAGAAAGAGTAACCGGAATGGTCTTTTTGGTTACAGCTTTCCCTTCACTGTCAAGAATTTTTATAGTTACTATCCCTGTGACATCCTTGTTAACATCGTTGATCTTTGCCAGTTTAAATGACAGTTTTTCTCCCGGCTGATGAGGAACAGCCTGTTTTACATACCTTTCATCGGTTAAATTGATGAAAACTGCTGAAGGGGCAAAGGCATGCCTGAACCAATTGAGTGTGGAAATTGGTCTCAGATCTTTGATGTTGTCCATGAACCAGTCACCGGTATAGCCATAATTATTTGCCAGATAACAGAATGCCAATACTCCTGCAATATCAGGTTCACTTCGAAGCCACTCAGTTTCAAGCTGCATATCGTAAGCCTGAAATTCGCGGTTTTGTTCCGGAGTGGAATTGCTTCCGAGATAATATTTGTAATCATTCACAGTCAGCTTACTTGGCATTCCGTTTCGCCACAGCCATCTCCATCCATATTCATTTGCGAGCTGCGGAACTCCAGCCTCCCTGATCATTTTTATTGCCTGTGGTTTATAATCAAGATTGCCGAGAGGATAAAAATCTTTTTCTGATCCGCTTTCTTTTCCATTCATTCTCCCCATATAAGGATGCGGTTCATCCATCTCATCTGCTTTCATGATCCCTTCTCTCATATACCCGGCATCCCAGATTCTTGTCGGATCGAGTTTTTTAAGTTCAGGAATCAGAGTATTCCCTATATAATTATCAGTGTTTTCATTAATTGCATCCCAGATTGCAATGCTTGGATGGCTGCCATCTGTCCATACCCAATCGGTGTATTCTTTCTTTATCTCTTCATCCCACCCATGGTTCTGCCAGTAAAGCCATTCGTTCTGAAAAAGCAACCCATACTCATCAGCAATATCATACCAGAAATCGGGTACAATACCAACACATATCCTTATTGCATTCCAGTTCAGTTGCTTAGGGTAGCTGACAAGAAGCTTCTTCACCCATTCCCTATACCAGACCAGATTGCTGCAGTCAGGATCTTCGAAAAACCGCTGAAGAGTAATATTTGTGCCACGAAGAAGATATTTTTCATTATTCAGATAGAAAAACTTCCCTTTGGCAGTAAAATCTCTCATCCCGAACTGATGGTTCACCTCATCTGATACTCCTTTTTTATCATATAGTTTAACTGTTGCAACATAAAGAAAAGGTTTTTCCGGTGTCCATGATGTAAAGGCTGAAATAGGAATTTCAATTATCATTTCGGTCAGATTGTCCCTTTTTGCAGCAGTCTTTGCCCTTGCAGAAGCTACTTCTTTTCCAGTTAACTTTTCTGTGATTGATACTTCTATTTTAACTGAATCAGTCATTGGATCGCCATAGAATATTTGAGCAGGGATCAGGCTCCTTACCTGGGTTTTAATTGTAATATTTTTATTTGCCACTGACGGAAGAATAAGAAGCCGGTTAATTCTCTCCTTCCCGGTAAACGAAAGATAAACATCATCCCAGATACCGGGTAGGTAATGTTCTTTTTCTTTATCTGTACCGCCAGCCGCCTCTGCCGGTAGCCAGGTCCTCTCTCCTACTCTTATAAGTATTTCATTCTCTGAACCAAATTTAACAACCTTATTTACAGGAAATTCAATTGGGGTATAGCAGGCCATCGATGTTCCCATATCTATTCCATTAATAAATATCTGGGTTACATACTGGCTCTTTTTAACAGAAATAAAACCCTCCGAATTTTCAAGTTCTTTTGGAATAAAAACAGTCCGGCGATACCAGCTGTAGCGAGGAGTATAGTCAAGATTATAAAGATTATATTGTTCTTTCGATTCCGGTTTGTCGGGACGTTTAAAGAATTTATCATATTCTTCTATTCTTGGTTCAGCAAGATGAATCAATCCCGGAACAGGGATTTTTCTTGTGAACTTTGCCGGAGGAAATGCATTAAGAGTCTGATCAAATTCCCATGTTCCGTTAAGATTAATAACCGTACGTGGATTTTGTGCCTGAATAAGATGCACAAACAGAAAAAATATAACAAACAGACCAACAGAATATTTCATGGGATCAATTTATTTATGAAAAACAATATTAAACTTTTGGCTCCCAGCCTTTTTCATATTCTCTGCTCCACAATAGGGCAGCCTTTTCATTACCAATGATATGTCCGTTAGCAGGATCGCAATGCAAAGTCGATCCTGTACGCTGGGCTATATTGGCCAGATGACTCAGGATCACACTTTTATGTGCCTCTTCAATAGGCGCAGTGTTTTTTGTATTTCCCCGTATAGTCTCCACAAAATTAATGAGGTGGTAAAGATCCATATCACCATTGGCACTAACTGTATTATTCGGATCGGCTAATACCGCGGAATCAACTTTTCTGATTAGTTTGTTTTTGTCATCGTATATTTTAAAATCACCGCCTCCTAAATTCACAAGAGTTCCCTTATCTCCATAAATAATGAACCCTCTTCCGCTCTGTTCAACTCCAAATGAATTACAGCTGCGTCCTTCCCACGTGATTGTTTTTTTATCGCCATACTCGAAACCGGCAATCTGGGTATCGGGGGTTTCCCAATCATCAGAAAATGCATAACGACCTCCAACAGAAGTAGCTTTTGTAGGAAAATCGACTCCTAAGAACCAGCGGCAGCAATCGAGTTCATGATTGCCATTATTGGCAGCTTCACCTGTTCCCCAGTTCCAGAACCAATGCCAGTTATAATGCACAAGATTGTCTTTGTAAACTCTTCGTGGAGCCGGTCCCTGCCACAACTCAAAATCAAGTGTTGATGGTACAGGAACTACTTTACCAACGCCAATTGATTTGCGGTTATTGGTGTACCACGCTTTAGCCATGTATGGATTTCCAAGAAGCCCTTCCCGAACTTCTTTAACTACTCCGATCAGTGATGGAAATGACCGGCGCTGACTGCCAGCCTGTAACACTTTTTTATATTTGGCAACTGCCTGAATAAGTAACTCACTCTCATGTGGATTCTGGCTGCATGGTTTCTCAACATATACATTTTTCCCGTTAGCCAGACCCAATAAAGCGGCAGGTGTATGCCAGTGATCCGGGGCAGCTATTATCAAAGCATCAAAATCGGTTTTTGTCACAAGTTTACGGATGTCCTTTTCAATAACAGGTTTCCGGGGAGCATCTTTTAATGCATCGAGTCCTTTTTTCAATGCACCATCTTCAACTTCGCATAAATATCCTACCTCAACATTTGGCAAAGAAGAAAAACTCTTTGCGTGATAAGCGCCACGACCGTTCAGACCCATTATAGCAACAACAACTTTATTGCTTGGTGCATTCTTTCCGAATACCGGAAAATTTAGTATTGTTACTCCTGCTGCTGTTGCAAGAGTTGATTTTTTAACAAAGTCCCTTCGTTTCATGATATGGATTATTGATGATTGGTTGTAATTGATTAATATATAACAATATTAGTAAGAGGATTTCGGCGTACGGCTTACGGCTTACGGGAACTAGCATGATTAAGCTCCGGCCAATATCAGTAAAGCGAGTCCAATCAGATATGCAAAGAACATGAACATTACAAGTGTGTTAACTGACTTGGTTGCTCCTTTGAATTCTTTCCAGATAAATACACCCCACATTGCTGCAACAAGTGTGGCACCCTGACCCAGGCCATAAGAAATTGCGAATCCTGCTTTCCCGGAAGCAATAATACTCATAGACATTCCCATGTTCCAGATAACGCCTCCAAGGATTCCATTCAGGTGAACATCAAAAGTACCTTTTTTGTAATCTTTAAAAGACAGAGGTTCACCTTCAAAAGGTCTCTTCATAATCAAATAGTTAAACAGCAGGTTACTCACCAGTACTCCTATTGCAAAGAAGAATATTGCAGAATATGGAGTAAGTTTACCGACTTCAGGAGATACAAAATCAGAGGCCATGGAGCTTGCAACAAACCTGTAGAACAGTGCCATAAGAACACCTGCCTCAATTGATAGAATTATCCCTTTTTTTGAGACTTTTTTCATTGTTGCACTATGCTTTTTATAGGCAACGGCATCAATAATAATTGCTGCTACAATAAAACCTAATCCTATGAACAGCAAGAGAGGATTTCCCTTCGGAGTTGCAACATAGTTTATGATAACTCCCAGAGCCAGAGCAATGCCTATTCCAACAGGGAAAGCAACTGCCATCCCGGCAATTGCCATAGCAGCAACGAGCAATATGTTTGAAGCATTGAATATTACTCCCCCAATCATGGCATTAATTATATTCCTGGGTTCAGCCTGGCGTATATCTGCCAAAAAACCACGTCCGTGTTCGCCGGTACTCCCCATAGAAAATCCGAGGATTAGAGAAAACAGTAAAATTCCAATAACATAATCCCAGTAAAACAATTCGAATCTCCACGATTTTCCCGCCAGCTTCTGGGTATTTCCCCATGAGCCCCAGCAGAGCATTGTTATTACGCAAAGAATTATCGCAAGCGTGTAACTTTCTGGTATAAACATAGCTTTTAATTTTTAAATTATTTACCGTCTTAATTAAAAGTTACACAGAGTTTCACAGAGTAGACACAGAGTTACACAGAGAGTTATAAGATTTAACATCGACTCTTCTCCGTGGTTCTCTGTGTCTCCTCTGTGTTTCTCTGTGTAACAAATATCATTCGCTGGTTCATTAGGTTATAAATGTAATTATTTCGGTTTAACATTTATAGTGCTCTTTAGCATTCTTTAACAAAAGAATTTTTATGATTACCGGAACTCATAATATTTATTTTATATGTTTGTTGAAAATTGATTCAAAAATAAACCTCAGCCATGATTCAGAAAACAACCCTTATTTTCACAATTCTGTTATTCAGTTTAACAGCTTCATTCGCACAGACAATCCCGTCTCCAAAAGAACATTTTGGATTCAATATCGGTGATAATTATATGCTTGCCACTTATACCCAAACCGAAGAATACTTTAAAAAAATAGCTGCCGCTTCAGATCGTGTTAAACTGGTTAATATAGGTAATACTGAAGAGGGTCGTACTCAATATATGCTTATTGTTTCATCTCCTGCAAACATTAAAAATCTGAACAGGTATAAAGAAATATCAATGAAACTTGCACGCGCAGAGGGGATTACAGTAAAAGAAGCTCAGTCACTTGCAACTGAAGGCAAAGCGGTGGTTTGGATTGACGGCGGACTGCATGCAACTGAAACAGTAGGAACTCACCAGCTGATTGAAACATTATACAGATTCGTGAGTGGCAATGATCCTGAAACTTTAAGGATACTTGATGAAGTAATAATTCTGTTTGTGCATGCAAATCCCGACGGACAGCAGCTTGTTTCAGACTGGTATATGAGTAATCCCGACACATTGAAAAGATCATATTCACAATTGCCAAGGCTTTATCAGAAATATGTAGGACACGATAATAACAGGGATTTCTTTATGATGAATATGAAGGAAACCCGGAACATGAGCAGACAGCTGTATGTTGAATGGATGCCTCAGGTTCTTTACAATCATCATCAGTCAGGCCCGGCAGGTTCTGTTGTAGCAGGACCACCTTACCGTGATCCTTTCAACTATCTTATAAACCCGCTTACAATAACAAGCATAGACGCTGTTGGGGCTGCAATGATTAACAGGCTTAATGTTGAAGGGAAACCAGGGTATACCGAACGTGGCGGAGCAACATTCTCTACCTGGTATAATGGCGGACTGCGAACAACATCATATTTTCACAATATAGTAGGTCTCCTCACCGAAATAATTGGCAACCCTACTCCGATGACCGTTCCATTGGTACCGACACGTCTGCTTCCAAGCGGATCAACTCCCTATCCTGTAAAACCACAAAAGTGGCTTTTCAGACAATCAATTGAATATTCTGTATCACTGAATTATGCAGTTCTTGATTATGCAGCACGAAACAGGGAACATCTTCTCTACAATATCTACAAAATGGGTATGAATTCCATTGAAGCAGGGAACAAAGATTACTGGACACTTACCCCAAAAAGAATTGATGCAATAACCAATGCTTATAAAAAAGATCAGGCTGAGAGAAAGGGAAATGATTCGACAAGGGCAGCCAGACCAAGAGGTGAAGATATTCCTCTGAAATATTATGATATTGTATTCAAAGATTCAACTCTGCGCGATCCCCGTGGGTACATTATACCTGCTAACCAACCTGACTTTCCGACAGCTGTTACCTTTATTAACGCACTTATTCAGTCGGGAATTAGAGTAAATAAGGCAACAGCAGATTTTTCGATTGAGGAAAAGAAATATCCTTTGGGTTCATATATTGTACTAACTAACCAGGCATTTCGTCCCCATGTTATAGATATGTTCGATGCACAGGATCATCCAAATGATTTTCAATATCCGGGTGGTCCTCCAATCAGACCTTACGATATTGCAGGATGGACACCTGCTTTCTCAATGGGATTCAGATTTGAAAGAATATTAAATATGTTCGACGGACCATTTCAACAGATTCCTTATGGCGAGATTCAGATTGCAACAGGTAAATTCAATAAATCCGCCTCATCGGCAGGATATATTCTTGATTGCAGGACAAACAATTCATTTACAGTTGTCAATAATCTGCTGAAGTCTGGAGCTGAAGTCCTTCGCATCACAAAACCTTCAACAGGTGCTTCTTCAATAAAACAAGGATCCTTTTTTATCCCTGCAAACGGAAAAGCCGATGCTATTCTTGAAAAAGCTGCAAAAGATTTAGGACTTAACATAGAACCAGTTGCCAAACGTCCTGAAGGGGTAACAGAAAAGTTGTCAGCAGGAAAGGTTGCCTTATGGGATCAGTATGGCGGGTCAATGTCATCAGGCTGGACAAGATGGATACTTGAACAAAATAAATTTCCGTTCAGTCTTATCTATTCAAAGGAAATTGATGGAGGTAAACTCCGTGAGAAATATGATGTTATAATATTTGTAAGCGGGGCAATTCCTCCGTTAGTCCAGGATAACCGGTCTGCTTTCAGGGATGCAGCACCTAAAGAAGAGGATACTCCTGCAGAATACAAGTCGCATCTTGGCAGGATTACGGCTGCCACATCCATCCCTGCACTGAAAAAATTCCTGGAAGCCGGAGGAACTGTAATCACAATCGGAACTAGCGCCAATCTTGCATACCATCTGAAGCTGCCTGTTAAAGACGCTCTGGTTGAAATAGCCAATGGGAAACAGCAGACCTTACCTCCTGAGAAGTATTTTATTCCGGGAAGCATTATGCATGTTAGTGTCGACTCCACAAACTCCGTCAGCTGGGGCATGAGATCTGAAGCAGATGTTTTCTTTGACAGCAGTCCTGTATTTAATCTCGCTCCCGATGCGATATCGAAAGGCGAAGTTACACCTATCGCCTGGTTTGCTTCTGATAAAACACTACGAAGCGGCTGGGCCTGGGGACAGGAATATCTGCAGGATGGAGTAGCTGCCTTTGTTGCAAAAGTAGGATCAGGTAAGCTATATGCCTTTGGACCTGAGATTACATTTCGTGCACAAACCCAGGGGACTTATAAATTCCTGTTTAATCCGCTTTATAAAAATCATTGATCAGGTAAAAGATCAAAAAGGTTACAAGGTTTGCGGAAAGATCAATGGCGATAACCGGGATTAATGAACAACAATAGGTTTGTAATCAGAGATCCCTCACTCATCCACAACAGAATCCGCAATTTGTGGAACTGTCCGGGTGGATTCATTCGGGATGACACCGTTTCTGTGTGTCAAAGGGGGGGAAGAAGCGGCGATTCGCCCCAATCTGATCAAAAAATTCAGGTTTTACTTGCGAATCGCCGCTTCTTCCCCCCATAACCAAAACGAAGATTGTCATCCCGAGCGCCAGCGAGGGATCTCATTGAGTTTAGAATATCTCTCACAAAAAAATATTTCACAATTCTCTTGTTTACTTACAAATTATCTTCTATATTTGTAGAATATAATTAACAAACACAGAAGCATGCAACTTACAAAAGCCGAAGAACAGGTAATGAGGTACGTCTGGAACCTCGAAAAAGCTTACCTGAAAAATATAATTGATGAGTTTCCCGATCCGAAACCTGCGGCAACGACTGTAGCTACATTACTAAAACGGGTAATTGATAAAGGTTTTGTCGGCTATCATCAGTATGGAAGCAACAGAGAGTATTTTCCAATTATTAAGAAAACAGAGTACTTCTCCAAACAGGTAAACTCAATGATAAAGGATTATTTTAATAATTCCGCATCTCAGTTTGCCTCCTTCTTCACAAACGAGACCAACCTGAACCTTACAGATTTGGAAGAAATAAAGAATCTGGTTGAACTAAAGATAAAGAATCAAAAAAAATCAAAATGATATGATTACTTACATTATCAAATCGACAATTAGCCTGATGGTGTTATATGGATTCTTCCATTTTTTTCTTCGCCATTACAAAATTCTGATCTTTAACAGGATTTATCTGATCTCCTCGTTGCTGTTCTCGCTCATAATTCCCCTGATTGCCATACCGGTGAAAACAGGCTTATCAATAAATACCGGGATAAACAATATTACAGCCACAAGCATCCGGATTATTCAAAGCAAAGGAACTATGATCCCCTCCGCTCCCCATATCAACTTTGAAACTGTAGTAGTAATTTTCTTTTTATTAATTTCAGCTTTCCTGTTACTCCGTTTTGCAGTAAATATTTTCAGACTTACTTTAAAGATCAGAAGAGGAGAAAAGAAATACCAACTGGAAACGACACTGGTACTTGTTGATGAGAGTATAATTCCTTACTCCTTCTTCAGATACATTTTTGTCAATAGAAAAAGTTATGAGGAAGGGAAAATTGAAAGGGAATTATTACTTCACGAAGAGGCTCACTGCCTGCAATACCATTCATTGGATGTAATTCTTCTGGAAGTAATAAATATTTTCTTCTGGTTTAATCCGGCTATCTGGCTCTTCCGCAAAGCTATCCAGTTAAATCATGAGTATTATGCTGATAACAGAGTACTCACAAACAGTGATTCTGAAGATTATCATCAGCTGCTAGTCAACCTGGTTATTCAAAACAATACCAGCTACCTCGTAAGTAATTTCAAATATTCATTAATAAAAAACAGATTAATTATGATGACTAAAAATGGGACATCAAACTTTGTAATTTTAAAAAAGATAGCAGCTATCTCAATATTTCTGATTATAGCCATTACATTGACATTTAGCCAAGAAGCTAAAATAAGGACCAATGTTGTAAATTATGAAAATGAATGGTGGTATCCGATACTCCAAAAACATAAAGTTGATATTAAGCAATTTAACTTCATCAATACATTCAATACCGGTTCAAGTGATTCAATCCGAAGTATTGCATTTGAGATTGGGAATTGTGATTCAACACATAAAAGTATTTTAACTTTGAAAGACCCAGTCTTCATATTGAGGGAAAGTGAAGATGCTTATAGTTTCATTACAGCAAAACTCGCTATCCATGATTTAGAAAATAGCCAGATTAAATGGAAGGTAGGTAAGATTGAGGAATTTGGTTATAAAACCGATGATTTTGAACCAAGCAAAAGCTATTCTTTTGACGAATTGAACATTGATCTTAAAACTAATAAGGCGATAATTAAAAATATCAGTGCTGTGATTAACCTAAATAAAAATAAGGATAAATAGACTTCCAGGATGAAACATAACAGACAAATCAAAAATATCGTTGGTAAAGTTTATGTGACTGAATAATAGATCCTGTGAAATCAATATTTAAATTTATTTCTAGTTAGGCATTGATGCTACTCTTACACATAGTATATCTTCATACACGAAAAATACTGATCAATATTTTAAGATAATCTCAAAGGATGACCAGACGATAAAACTGATTTGTGTGAAATAGGATTAGGGATCCCTCACTCATCCACAACAGAATCCGCAATTTGTAAAACTATCCGGGTGGATTCGTTCGGGATGACACCGTTTTTGGGTGTCAAAGGGGGGAAGAAGCGGCGATTCGCCCCAGTCTGATCAAAAAATTCTAGGTTCTACTTGCGAATCGCCGCTTCTTCCCACCATATCCCAAACTAAGATTGTCATCCCGAGCGCCAGCGAGGAATCCCTGGGATCATCACGGCATCCAATTATTTCAACCCCACCTCAAAAAGTTCACCGGAATAAAGTCCTTCCAGATTCAGGGGAAAACCGATTTTCTCAAGATCATTTCCTGTCAGGGTGGCAACAACATTCCCGCTCATTGATTTTACAAGATAGGTTTTATCGGAATCGAGGTATTTTATTGTGACTATTCTTTTCGATTCTACGGCTCCATGCCTGAATATACCTATAATCCCGCCACTTTTCGATTCAGTATTTATCCGCTGGAATCCGTCCCACATCCCTTCCATTGGCTCTCCGAATCCCTGCAGATCCTGACGGAAACTCATTGTGCCATACCTGGTTTCCATCAATTGCAGCCAGTCAGAATAGTCCCTGTATTTCTTCAGATCTTCTGCAGAAAGTTTTCTTGGATCACCTAACATTATTGGCAAAGCGCCCGCTATCGATTTAATGTGCATTTCCCAATCTTTATCCTGCATCTGTGGGTTTCCGATAACCAAAGCTGTTGCAGGCATTGCCGGTGAACGCCACCATGCCATATTGCGGATCCTTATATCGGTCTTTTCACCGACGACACCATCAAAGTTTGAGAGCCAGTCACCTTCAGCATGTTTAACAAGGGCATAGTCGATAAGCTGAGTTCCACCTAATGTTTCAAAAGTGCAATCAATAAACAGATCAGGTTTTGCTACGTGGAGTTCATCAAACAGCTGCCATAAACGTTCATAATTTGTAAATAACGATTCATTATGATCCTTGTGCCCGGGATGTGAGGTTGAATAACAACCTGACTGAGTATGATCATAAGTGTATGCGCTTGTCACCACCGCAAAATCAAGCTTGAAATATTCCAGTCCATAATCAACTGATAGTTTAAGAAGAATATTTTTAATGTAGTCATACCAACCTGTTCCAAAACAAGCTGTAAATTTCTCTTTATCATTTGGTGCATGCAGTGATGTAGGTTTGCCATCTTTATCAATCACAAACCATTCCGGATGTGCCTGATAAACTTTACTCGAAGGGGCAGCGCTTCCTATGCTAACCCATAAACCCGGTTTCAGCCCTAACGATTTAATATAATCGAAAACCGGTTTCAGCCCGTTGGGAAACTTTTTCATGTCAATACCCCAGTCGCCATAGCTGTCCTGCCACCCGTCATCAATGACAAATTCCTTCATTCCGGCATCGGCAGCAGCTTTTGCCAGTTCCATAACAAGCTTTTCATTAATATCCTTATGAAATGGTTCCCAGGTATTATAAACAAAGGTAGGTTTCTCTTTGAGTTCGGAAAGCCTTATTCCCATGCATTTCCGGACAAAATCCGGAACGACGGTATTCAGGATATCATCAGGTGTTTTCTGATGATGATAAACCATTGTAAAAACCTGTGGAGTTTCAAAGGTCTCACCCTTTTCAATTCACTTGCGGAATGGAAATAAGGCATTTTTATGAGTCAGTCCGATACAGATATCCTGAGTTTCCCAGAATAATGAGGTGTGCTTCATTACCCCGGTTGCTTCATTTCCCAGAACAATTCCCTGCTCCCGGTTCATGTCATGAAGAATTATCAGTGCATCCTGTTTTCCTCCATCATAAGGACCAATGAAGCGTCTTCTTCCGTAATCGTGATAGATCCAGTTGAATGTAACGGGATAATAGGCCGGGACTTCAAACTTCTCAATATCAACAGATTCCAGTTTAACAGCATTGTCAGTTAAGTTTTTAACAACAAGGCTTTTACGGATTGCAGGTGAATTCGGATATAATAATAATCTGATGGTAAGCTCTACCTTTTTATCCTGACTGCGAATAGTAACCGCAGCCCCTCTGCCCTCTTTTGAATCGTCGATGGTGATTATATTTACCAATTCCCACTTCCCTTTGCCTGAATAGATGACATCGTTCACCTCAAACTGAAAATCGGTACAGTAATCTGAGAGAGAGGTAAAGTCCCCGCTCATTGGCTTATAGGATATTGTCAGAAAGTTCCCTGCAACTGTTGGTAGCTGGAAAGTTCTCCTTACCAGACCGTTACAAAGAGTGAGTTCTGTTTTCGTCCATTTTGCAAACGGGGTAATCCCGAAAGAAAATCCTTTTATAGTAAGGATGAGCATAATTAAAATAAAGGCTCGTTTCATTGTAGTTTGTAACTTTTGTTTTTTAACGCAGAGTTTCGCAGAGAAGGCGCTGAGTGCCGCAGAGCTACTAAAATTACTAAAAAAAACCTTTAAGCACACCCTTTGGGCCTTAGTAATATTCTGGTTGATTGATCATAAGTATTTCTGGTTGCTGTTATTTTAATAACATAAGACTATTGTTATTTGTTCATGGCAAATGATACATGAAAGGATAAATCACCCTGAATTCCTCAACAATAATCCTTTCAAAGTGAAACAAACCTTACTATGATATCAATAAGCCAGCCGGGATAAATGCCAAGTATCAGTATGCTTATACCGATTATTGAAAGGGTAAAGTATCCAACGGTGGAAGGCTGTGGAAGTTTTGTTTCCGTAACTGATGAAAACATTAAAGTAATGACTCTCAGGTAATAATATAAGCCAATAACACTATTGATTACCAAAGCGAACACCAGAAGCATTAATCCTGATTTCATCCCCTCAAAAATCAGATAGAATTTGCCAATGAATCCGGAAGTTATAGGTATTCCGGCCAGCGAAAGAAGAGATAGAGTAAAAACAACTGCTATCCATGGTCTGCTCCAGAAAAGTCCCCTGAAATTTTCAATATCTTCTGCTTCCTCCTTCGCAGTGGATAAAAGCGATATAACCCCGAAAGCACCTATCGTTGTTATAAAGTAGGATATAAGATAAAAGACTGAAGCCTGAATCCCGTTGTTACTTCCTGTAAGCAATATGATAATAAGATAACCCATATTGGCTATGGATGAGTATCCCAGAAGCCTTTTTATATTTTTTTGCTTAAGTGCGAGTAAATTTCCTGCAAACATTGAAAGTACTGCAATGCCAGATATTATTATGAAAAGGTATTGATTCTCAAATCCCCGTATGCTGAAGAAGAATCTGATAAGAACTGCCATAACTGCTCCTTTTGAAACTGTGGCAATAAAAGCAGAGACAGGTGCGGGTGCTCCCTGGTAAACATCCGGGGTCCACATATGAAAAGGAACCAGAGCCAATTTGAAGCCAATACCGACCAGCATCATAACAAAACCTGCTACAATCAAAGCCGGCATCTCACCACTATCGTTTAATATTGATACAATGGCAGAAAATTGCATATTCCCTGTTGCTGTATAAATGAGTCCCATTCCGAATAACAGGAAAGCCGACGATACCGAAGCCAGAATAAGATATTTAATGCCAGCTTCAACTGAGGTATCTTTTGTCCTTTGGAAGGCAATCATCACATACAATGAAATACTAAGGGTCTCAATTCCAAGAAAAAATAGTATAAAATGATTCGCAACTGCAAGTAAAGATGCACCGAGTGTACTGGTAAAAAGTATAATGTAATATTCTTCCTTTACTCCCTCTAGCTGTTTTATATAGTCGTATGACAATAAAGCAACAAGCAATGCCGAGATTAGTATTATTCCAAGAAAAAACAGGCTAAAGACATCAATTATAAAAAGTGGTTCAATCGAGTGCGGGATAGAAGGAAGAATAAGAAAAATTGAACCGAATGCCAGCAAAAGTGCCAATATTGAAAACCAGAAAACTACCTCATAGTTCCTGAGAACGGATATCACGATCATTATCACAACCGGTGCAGCAGCTATGATCAGAAATGGGGTCAAACATTGAAAATCGGTCAAAGTCATAGGTTTTCCTTATTGCTTAACAGATTTGTATGAATAGAGTAAAAAGCTTTTTCCTTTGTATGTATTATCAACATCAGGATTTTGTGATGTAATATTATTTTTCTGATAATCGATTGTTTTAAGAATAGCTGGTTTGGTTGTCTCAAAAACAGGTCGGGGAAATAATCCCAGCCAGAGAATTACAATTACCAGTGAAGCAGAAACGATTTTTTCACGCAGGTTAAGATCGCTAAAGCTCCATTCAGTGGTCAGTTTACCTAAAAAGACCTTCTGCACTATTCTCAATGAATAAACAGTTGCTGCTATCAGACCGAGAGTTGCCAGACACGACATCAGAATATTTGCTTTGAATGCTCCGATCAGGATAAGAAGCTCTGCTATGAAATTTCCGAGTCCGGGTAATCCGAGTGATGCCATTGAAAAGATCAGACCTACAGCACCCATTACAGGAACCTTTGCCCATAATCCACCCATTTTGTTTATATCGCGGGTATGAATTCTTTCATACAACTGCCCAACCAGTATAAACAGGGCTCCGGTACTTATCCCATGCGCAATCATCTGCATTACAACACCTTGCAAAGCTATTTCATTGAATGAAAATACACCGAGTATTACAAAACCCATATGACTTACACTTGTATACGCAACAAGCCGTTTCAGATCGGTCTGGGCAAATGCAAGCTTTGCTCCATACAGTATTCCTATTACCCCAAGCATCATTCCAATTGGGGCAAAACTCACCGCTGCTGAGGGGAATAATGGTATTATAAATCTGAATAATCCGTAGGCTCCCGTCTTTAAAAGGAGTGCTGCAAGGATAAGACTGCCTGCTGTTGGTGCTTCAGTATGAGCATCAGGCAACCAGTTATGTAATGGAACAACAGGAAGCTTAACAAGAAATGCAGCAAGAAAACCAAGCATTAATAACATCGACGTGGCAGCTGGCATCTCAGTATTCAGTAATAGCTGGTAATCAAACGTATACACTCCTGTTAACTGGCCATGAATAAAATAGAATGCTATAATACTTATGAACATCAGTAACCCGCTTGCCTGGGTATAAAGAAAGAACTTATTTGAAGCCGCTGTGCGGTTTTCATGACCCCATATCCCGATCAGAAAATACATCGGAACCAGCATCAGTTCCCAGAAAAAATAAAATAGAAAAAGATCAAGAGAAAGAAATACACCAGTAATTCCGGCCAGAATAAGTAGAAGATTGAAGTGAAAGAAACCAACTTTTGTATCTATCTCCTTCCATGAGATAAGAACAGAAATTATTCCAAGAAAAAATGTCAGGATCAGCAAAACAAGACTAAGTCCGTCCAAGGCAAGATGAAGACTGATTCCAAACGCCGGAATCCAGTTAAAATTAATATCGAGAAGCCATTGACTGTCGGGTTTAACCGGACTTAAAGAAAATACTAATATTAAAATCAGGTCAAAAGAAAGCGCAATCAGTGAAATGATACGAGGCAGCAGAGGATTCCATCTTCCCGCAAACAGGGAGATAAAAGCACTAATTAACAATACGGCTATCAGGTATACAAGTATCATTTTATAAGCAAATAGGTTAAAATCAATGCAATGCCAATCACGAGTGAGGTTAAGTACCATCTTATCTTCCCGTTCTGAGCAAAACTAAGTATATGGTTAAGCAGAACAGCAATCCGCGATAAACTAATATTTATCAGGTCAAAGAAATCCTTTTTATCTATTTCCGAAAGCCACACCAGAGGTTTTACGAATAGTGAATCATATAATTTGTCAATTTGCCACCCCTTTTCAAGGAATTTATTGATCCTGCTGTGGCTGATTGATGCTGACAAGACTGGTCTCTTAAAATACACAACGTAAGCTATCCAGATTCCTGAAAGTGCAATCAGTGATGAAAGTATCTGAAAGAGTATTTCCCGGCTTTCTATCTCTTTTATAATTGTGACTGGCAATACATTTTCAATCAAAGTTGAAAAAGGATGAAAAGATCCCATTGATGCAGGAAGTTCAATAAAACCTCCGAAAACAGATAAAAAAGCCAGTATAATCAATGGTATTGTCATTAACCTGCCGGGAAGAAAAGATGGCTGAGTTTTGGCCTCACCATAAAATGTTATGAAAATCATCCTGAAAGAATAGAGTGCAGTAAGCAGTGCCCCTGCTATTCCTGCCAGCCATAACAATAATCCTCCGCTTTGAGAAGAAAAAGAATACCATAAAATCTGATCCTTACTGTAAAATCCGGCAGTTAACAAGGGAAGTGCTGAAAGAGACGCCGAACCAATAAGAAAAGTGATAAACACAACAGGAAGTTTCTTTCTGAGACCTCCCATTTTGAAAATATCGTGCTCCTCATTCAGAACCTGTATTACAATTCCGGCACCCAGGAAAAGAAGTGCCTTGAAGAAAGCATGGATCATGAAGTGAAATATTGCGGCAGACCATGCACCAACTCCGAGGGCCAGAAACATATACCCTATCTGGCTTATTGTGGAGTAGGCCAGAATCCTTTTCAGATCGTGCTGGGCCAGGGCACTGAAACCCGCAAGCAGCAATGTTAATGCTCCGATAACAGCAATGGCAGACTGGACAACCGGGGCCAGAGTGAACAGTACATGTGTTCTGGCAATGAGGTAAACACCTGCAGTTACCATTGTTGCCGCATGAATCAACGCACTTACAGGCGATGGGCCGGCCATGGCATCGGGAAGCCAGGTCTGCAACGGAAGCTGGGCTGATTTGCCTAAGGCTCCTCCCAGAAGTAATGCTGCTGTAAGTACAGCAATCGAAGAACCTGATACCCACTTCAATGAAGCCTGTTGCATAAGTTCATTTATATTGAAAGTACCAAAGTTTACGAATAAGATAAAGATCCCTATGATCATTGCAGTATCACCTATGCGTGTAATTATGAAGGCTTTCCGTGCGGCATAGCCATTTGCAGCTTCTTTGTACCAGAATCCTATAAGAAGATAACTACACAAACCTACTCCCTCCCATCCAAGGTACATTAGAAGAATATTATCTGCAAGAACAAGAATAAGCATTGAGCCTACAAACAGGTTCATATATGCAAAGAATCTTGAGAATCCCTCATCATTTTTCATGAACTCAATAGAGTATAAATGAATCAGGAATCCAACAAAGGTGATCACAAAACAGAAAACGAGTGAGAGGGCATCAAGGCTGAAGGAGATATCTGCTTTCAGGCTTCCTGCGCTTATCCACTCCCATAAAACCACCGAAATGGATTTAACTTCGTGAATATTCTTAAGAAAAACCACACTTGTGAAAAGAGTGATTATGGCTGCAATACCAATTGATCCGGCTCCGATAATGCCCGCAGCCTTCTTCGTCATTCCCGGTCCGAAGAGAGCCAGGATGAAAAAACCCAGAAAAGGAATTGTTGGTATAAGAGCCAGTGAGATTGTCATTTAATTTGTATCCTTCAATTTATTAACTGCATCAGCATCAAGTGTTTTGTAATGATGATATACCTGCAATATTAATGCTAAAGCAATTGCCACTTCAACAGCGGTTACGGACAGAATAAAAATAAACATAACCTGACCATCAGGTTGTTTCCAGTGTGTACTGGCCATTATGAATACCATGCCTGCGCTGTTGAACATAATTTCAATCGACATAAGCATGAAGATCATATTCCTGCGGACCAGTAACCCGATCAGTCCGATAAGAAATAAAATTCCTGCAAATATTAATTGTGTTTCCAGAGGTACTGTCAGCATATCTTATATTTTTTCAAGAAAACGGTGTTTTACTTTTTTCTTCTGACTCCCAAGGTGATAAGCACCAATAACACCAGCCATCAATAATATCGCAGCTATTTCCACTGCGAGCAGGTAAGTCGAAAACAGTGATATACCGACCTGTTTCGGAGCTATATCAGCTTTATTTATCGTTATTGGTATATTCGTATGTATCGCAAGAATAAAATTAACCAGAAGGATTGCTGCCAGTATTGAAGGCAATATCCACATACCCGGATTTAACCACTTTTTTTCAGTTTCCCTTTCAATCCCTATATTCAGCATCATAGTGACAAAAATGAACAGAACCATAATGGCACCTGCATAGATTATTACCTCAAGAGCAGCAATAAATGGGGCATTCAAAAGATAAAAGACAACTGAAACTGCCAGCAGTGACAAGATAAGGTAAAGGAGGGAATGTATTGCATTTCTGCCTGAAATGGCCATAATTGTCGAAAAAATCGCAACGCCAGCCGCTATATAGAAAAGAATATTCATAGCTAATTCATCAATTTAAGGCATTAAGTCTTTTACATCCACTGGTGGCTCTTCATTCTCTCCTTGTCCTTTTCCTTTAACCCCCATATCCACACCAGCATTTTTATAAAAATTATAACCGTGATATTTCCCCTCTCCGCTAATCAGCAGATGCTCCTTCTCGTATACCATATTCTGCCTGTCATACTCTCCCATTTCAAAATCGGGTATCAGCTGAATTGCGTAGGTAGGACATGCTTCCTCGCAGAAACCGCAGAAAATACATCTCGAAAAATTTATTCTGAAAAATTCGGGATACCTCCTGCCCTCTTCATTTTCAGTTGCCTGAAGAGCTATGCAATCAACCGGACAAGCTGCAGCGCACAGATAACAGGCTACGCACCTCTCATTTTTATCTGCATCGCGGGTCAGAACTATCCTTCCCCTGTATCTTGGAGCCAGATAGGGCTTAACTTCAGGGTATTCCACAGTTTCGCTCTTGTGGAAAATATGAAGAAAAGTAAGCCAGATACTGCGAAGAATGCTGAACATAACTGAATCTATATTTGACTGGTTAGTATCATTTCAAAAATATAAGTACTGCTCCCGTTATAAGAAGGTTCAGCAATGAAAGTGGCAAAAGAATTTTCCACCCAAGTTCCATCAGCTGATCATATCTGGGCCTTGGTAAAGATGCCCTCAGAAGGATAAAAACGCAGATGAAAAAGAAGGTTTTCAATAAGAACCAGAAAACAGGAGGAAGAAACGATGGCCCGAGCCAACCACCGAAAAACAGGGTGGAAATTAAAGCTGAAATAAGAGTAACTCCAAGGTATTCCCCAACAAAAAACATTCCGAACTTCATTCCTGAATACTCCGAATGATACCCTGCGATAAGCTCGCCTTCAGCCTCAGGTAGATCGAATGGAAGCCTGTGCGTTTCAGCAATACCTGCTATAAAGAAGACTACAAATCCTATAAACTGAGGTATGAAAAACCAGCCTCCTCTTTGGGCCTCAACAATTTTATTGAAACTGAAACTATCGGCCATCATCACCACACCCATCAGGGAGAGACCCATAAATACCTCGTATGTAAGCATCTGGGCAGAGGCTCTCATTGCTCCGATTAGTGCATATTTATTATTGGAAGCCCAGCCCCCAAGAACGATACTATATACTCCAAGAGATGAGTTCCCAAGAAAAAACAAGACAGCTATATTGGAATCAAAAACATAGAAGTTGGGACCAAAAGGGATAACCGCAAATGTCAGTAAAATAGTTATCATCAATATTCCCGGAGCCATGACAAAAACCGGTCTGTCGGAAAAAGGCGGTACCCAATCCTCCTTGAAGAATAACTTTATTGTATCGGCAATCACCTGTCCCAGTCCAAAAGGGCCTACCCTGTTCGGGCCAAGCCTGTCCTGCCATACCGAGAGAAGTCTGCGTTCAACCCATATTAGTCCGGCAGCTATTGTTAAAGCTATTAAAAGTACTCCTGCTATGATAATTATATGTCTCATGAACAGATAGTTATATATCATTTAAATAAGAAGTAATGTCTGTTTTTAAGGTCTGTTCTATCAACCTTACACCAGGGTCTCCACCCTTCATAGAACCATTTGGTTCATTCAGATAACTATTGATTGCCTGCGGGGAGTTCCATCCCGGAGTCCAGTAAAAAGGAACTTCGGATGAAGGCGGGTTTTCAGGCTGTCCTTCCATACTGAATGCGAGAGATGAATCTGGATCCGTCGGGAGTTTTGTTTCGCTTACTGCAATATTAGAATTCATGGCAGTTCTTCCACTGTAGCGGATTGTCTGTCTGGGCATTTTTGCATTCAGCATTCTGAAATCGGCATTATGAAAATAATTCTGCAGCTTTCTGAAAACCGGATTCTCAGCTATCATGGCAGCAACTACTTCATCAAATGTTTCTTCAGATTCAGAGTTATTATCCTCCCTTATTTTTTTCAGCTCATTAAGCCATGACCAGCCTGCTCTGATCTTATCATTATCCGGAAGTGCTTTATAGTATCTCTGGGCTCGTCCCTCATTATTAACAATTGTACCTGTCGATTCGGCAAAAGTGGCAGCAGGTAAAACCATGTCGGCACTTTCTGAGCATCTGTTTTGAGTATGATCAAGAACAATTACTCTTTTGCTTCTTTTAAAAAGAGAATCAACTTTTTGTTCTTCGAATCTCCGGTATAGATCATTCTCGAGTATTATAAGAGTATCAATTTCTTCATTTTCAGTTGACAGAAGCAGATCATCGAACGATTTTCCGGCAAACAGGCCAAGTCCCATACTGTTGCATTCAGGTAAGATCATACTAAGCATCACCTGCGAACCGTGTCCGGCCAGGGATTTTGAAATATTTATAGCACTATATACAATTGCTTTATTTCTGCTGCTTATGCCCGAGATTATTAATGGATTTTTTGCATTTTTCAAAGCAGTTGCAATCTCCCTGGCAAGTTCCATCTGGTACTCAGAAATTCCATCAGTAACAGGTGCTTTCGCATCAAGTATATGTGCTACAGCGGAACCCAGTTTTGAAATGTCTTTATATGAGGCTGTATAATTGATCTTAGCAAGTTCATCGAGATCACTTTTATCGATGTTTGCAAGAAAAACCGGGCTCTTATCGTCTTGCGCAAGTAACCTAACAGGCAAATCATTCCACAAAGGCAATCCCTTTTTAACTGCCTCATCGTTTGATAAATTCCTTACTGCCTGCCTCACAGCCAGACCCGTCATAGGCGCACTCTTCAGAATATCCTCACCGATTATAAATATTGCATCCGCTTTTTCAATCTGCTTGAGTGAAGGCGAAATCACACTGCTGTTTTGAAGGAAGTTGATTATATTTCTGGTAAGATCCTGTTCTTCAGATGTAATACCGTGGTAGAAATTTTCACTCCTTACAAGGGCTGATAACTCAAAATTCGACTCAAGCGAGGTTGTGGGGGAACCAATTCCGATGATTTTTTTCTCTTTCCGGAATGAATCGTGTAGGGCTGAAATAAGTATTCCTTTATCCGCATCAACTAAAACATCTGATTTATCATGACGTATTTTAGCCACCCGAATCCTTTTTTTGTCATTCACAAATTCATAGCCGAATCTTCCTTTGTCGCACAAAAAATAACCATTCACTGCGCCATTATACCGGCTCATAATCCGCCTTACAGTTCCATATCTTTCACTCACAATTGTATTGCATCCAACACTGCAGTGAATGCATACTGAGGGTGCATTTGTCAGGTCCCATTTGCGGGTGAAGTGTTTCTGAAGAGTCTTGTCCGTAAAGACCCCGGTGGGACAAACTTCAATCAGGTTTCCACTGAACGGGCTCTCGAGATTGCCATCTTTAAATCTTCCGAAATAGACTTGATTTCTTGATCCGAAAACATTAAGATCTTTTCCTCCGGCGTAGTCTCTGTAAAACCTCACACATCTGTAACATTGAATGCACCGGTTCATCTCGTGCTTAATGAAGGGTCCCAGCTCCTGATTATTATAAGTCCTCTTCGGGAAATCAAACCTCCTGTAGTTGTGTCCGGTCATTATAGTCATATCCTGCAAATGACATTCTCCTCCCTCATCGCAGACCGGACAATCGTGAGGATGGTTTGTCATAAGTCCCTCAATAACAGATGCCCGGAAGGCCTTTGCCTCTTGATCATTAATTGAAATAATGAGTCCTTCTGTTACCGGCTCCATACAAGACATTACCAGCCTGCCCTTATTATCGTCTTTGTCCCTGAATTTCTTTACTGCACAGAGTCGGCATGCACCGACCGAACCCAATGCAGGATGGTAGCAAAAATGTGGTATATCAAGGCCAATGGCAAGACAAGTCTCGAGAAGGTTTTTCTCGGGTTTAGCCTCATAAATTTTCCCATCTACCTGTATCTTAACCATAGTTACCTCCAGGGGCATTTTTTATCATTAATATGTTTCACAAAATCGTCATAAAAGTATTTGAGTCCGCTTTGCAAGGGTTCCATTGCACCGGGTGCATGGGCACAGAAGGTCTTACCCAGCCCCATATACTCAACCTGTGATTTAAGAAGATCCAGGTATTCTGTTTTCCCATTGCCATTCTCTATTGATAACAGTATTTTTTCAACCCATGGCAGCCCTTCCCTGCATGGAGTACACCAGCCACAACTCTCAATAGCAAAGAATTTTTCTATATTATGTACAAATGCGACCGGACATGTTTTATCGTCAAGTACTATCATTGTTCCAGTTCCGAGCCTGCTTCCTGCAAGTGCTACAGTAGAAAAGTCCATTTTTACATCGAGGTGTTCTTCAATCAGAAAATCGGTTGATGCCCCACCGGGTAACAAACCTCTGAAACGGTATTGATCCAGCATGCCACCTGCATAATCTTCAAGCAGTTCACGAACAGTTATTCCAAGAGGCAACTCCCAAAGTCCGGGCTTTTTAACTCTTCCGCTTACACCAAAAAGTTTTGTGCCTCCGGTTGAAGTTAGACTCAAACCTTTGAACCATTCGGGACCTTTCTCTACAAGGTGAGGCAGCCACGAGAGAGTTTCAACGTTATTTACAACAGTAGGTCTCCCGAATAACCCGCTTATTGCAGGAAATGGAGGTTTTGTTCGTGGCAGGGCTCTTTTCCCTTCCAGAGAGTTAAGCAGGGCAGTCTCTTCCCCGCAAATATACCTGCCTGCGCTTGAATGTACATACAAATCAAGGCTGAACCCTGAACCAAGGATATTTCCTCCGAGAAAACCTGCCTTATAAGCTTCAGAGATAGCCTTTCTTAGCTCTGTTTCTGCCTTCTTATATGCCCAGCGGAGAAAAATAAAAGCCTTACCGGCCTGAATGGCATAGGCTGAAATTATCATACCTTCAATCAGTTGATGCGGGTTGCCTTCCAGTAAATACCGGTCTTTAAAAGTACCGGGCTCCATTTCATCGGCATTACATACAAGATATTTTGGTTTTGAATTGTTGTTGTCCATTGGAACCAGACTCCATTTTATACCTGTGGGGAAACCCGCTCCGCCTCTTCCAAGCAAATTTGAAGATTTGACAAGACTTGTTACCTCAGCCGGAATCATGGTTTTAATTGCTTTGATGGCACTTTCATAGCCTCCCACCTTCCTGTATTCTTCAAGATTAAGAGGTGCAACACCGGGTCTGATATGTTTGGTCAGCGGTTGTTCCATTACAGGCTACATATATTTTGATAGTATTTCATCAGTCCTTTCAATTGTAAGTCTGTTATAGTGATCATTGTTAATCATCATTACAGGTGCATTATCGCAGTCTCCCAGACATGATACAGGAAGAAGGGTGAACCTGCCATCGGATGTTGTCTTTCCGAATTCTATCCTCAGTTTCTTAGAGATATAATCATAGAGTGATCCATAGCCCATAATCATGCAACTCACGCTGTCGCAAATCAGAATAACATTTCTTCCTACCGGTTTGCGGTATATGCGGCTATAAAAAGTAGCAACCCCTTCAACCTCTTCGGCAGAGACAGACAATATCTGAGCTATATCGGTAACCGATTCATCCGAAACATATCCGCGATGAGCCTGCACAATCTTCAATGCATCAATACATGCCACCGACGGGTAAGGATACTGTTTTATTTCCTCTTCAATCTCTCTTATTTCTGATTCACTAAGCATTATCTGTTCTATTATACCTTTGAGTATTTAAAAATCAATTGTTTATTACCGGTCAAGATCAGCCAGGACAAAATCCATAGCCCCAAGAATTGCCAGCAGGTCGGGAATAGTATAGCCTTTGCTTATAAATGGAAGCATCTGCATATGAGGAAAAGACGGAGTCCTTATCCTTGACCGGTAAGATGAAGAGCTACCGTCGCTGATAAGATAATAAGCATTACATCCCTTTGCAGCTTCGATAGGTATCATTGCTTCACCCGGCGGGATTACCGGTCCCCATGAAACACCCACGAAATGAGTAATCAGTGTTTCAATATCAGTCATAGTCTTTTCTTTCCGCGGAGGTATTACCAGGGGATGGTCAGACTTATAATGGCCGGCAGGCATATTACTTACACATTGCTGAATGATCCTCAGGCTCTGCCTCATCTCCTCCATACGTACCAGTGCCCTGTCATAACAGTCACCATTTTTACCAAGAGGGACTTCAAAATCAAAATTTTCAATTCCCGAATACGGACGCTTCTTCCGGTAATCCCAGTCGAAACCTGTAGCTCTTAAACCAGAGCCTGTTATTCCCCATTCAATAGCCTCATCAGTGGTGTAAACCCCGATACCGACAGTACGTGCTTTGAATATCCTGTTTCTTATAACTGTATCATCGTACTCTTTAAGTCGTTTGGGAAAGTAGTCGAGAAACTCCTGAATGAGTTTTTCCCATCCATCGGGTAGATCGTGAGCCACACCTCCTATCCTGAACCATGAGGGGTGCATCCGTGCTCCGGTAATAGCTGAGACAATATCGAATATCCTTTCCCTGTCATTGAATGCATAGAAAACAGGAGACATCTGGCCCATATCCTGCGCAAAAGTACCCAGCCATACGAGGTGACTCGCAATTCTGAAAAGCTCACTCATCATTATTCTGATCACCTGTGCTCTTTGTGGTATTCCTATTCCAGCCAGATTCTCAACAGAGAGAAGGTAAGCCAGATTATTCATTACACCACCCAGGTAGTCGATCCGGTCGGTATATGGGATAAAAGTATGCCATGACTGACGTTCCCCCATCTTTTCTGCTCCACGGTGATGAAAGCCTATATCGGGAATGATATTAACAATATCCTCGCCATTTAACTGAACTACAAGGCGTAATAACCCATGTGTACCAGGGTGTTGCGGTCCTATATTCAGGAACATAAAATCACTGTCTTCACTACTGGATTCAAGACCATAATCTTCAGGTTTAAATCTGAGATTAGCCTCCTCTTTCTCTCTGATTTTGTTTGTCAGGACAAATGGATCAAGTTCTGTTGCACGTGCAGGATGGTCTTTTCGTAAGGGAAAACCCTGCCAGGTTTCAGGCATAAGAATCCGGGTAAGCCTGGGATGATCAGTGAAGTTAATGCCAAACATATCAAAAACTTCACGCTCATACCAATTAGCTGATTCCCATACAGAAGTTATACTCGGAATGTTAAGATCAGCTGACTGAAGTGGCACCTTGATCCGCAGATCTTCATTTCTGGCAAAAGAGGTAAGGGTATATACTACTGTATAATCACTTTCGGGTTGTTCACCACGGTGTTTTCTTGTCCGTTCGTCAATGCACGTCAGGTCAAAAAGCAATTTATATGGCAGAGCCAGATCATTTTTAAGATACTTTATTACCTGAATAATGTTGTTCTTTTCTAACCAGAGAGTAGTTGAACCATCGCGTGTCAGCTGTTCAGATATAATTGTATGATCACCAAATCTGGCTTTCAACTCACGAATTATATTATAGGTCGTCTGGTTCTTCACAGTATTAAAATTCAGAACAAGGGTTTATATTTCATTCATCGGACGTATATTTCCCATTGCCGATCGTTCTTCCTTCTTTAAATCTCTTATGCTGATCTTCTCAGGTTTATGAATTCCCTGCGGACCTATCACCCAACTGTATGGTCTCTGCTCTTTGCCAATTGATTCCCTTAGCAATAGTAAGCCTTCAAGGAATGCATCAGGGCACGGAGGACAACCAGACACATAAACATCAACGGGCAAAAACTTATCTACCCCCTGCACTACACTGTAAATGTCGTACATCCCCCCTGAATTAGCGCATGAACCCATAGAGATAACCCATCTGGGGGCCATCATCTGTTCGTATAATCTCTGAATAATAGGTGCCATTTTAAGAAAAACTGTTCCGGCTACGACCATCACATCAGCTTCACGGGGAGTGCCCCGGATTACCTCTCCACCGAACCTTGCAATATCATAACGACTGGTTAGAGCTGTCGCCATCTCAACAAAACAGCATGATAATCCAAAACCGAAAGGCCATATCGAATTCTTCCTTCCCCATGATATCATATCGTCGAGTTTTCCCAGCAGTACCGACCTGGTAATTGCTTCATCTGACAATTCTTTTCCTGTACCGGGGATCATTTCTCCGGCTTTGACATTATAAGATTTCATTTAATCCTGTTTTTATACTTCAGAATTTTCTTTCCGTTAGGTCCGAAATCAAGTGCTCCGATACTAAGTTCATAAACCAGTAAGACAATTAGTAAGCCAATAAATATAAGGATTCCAATATATCCCGCAAGTCCAAGTTCACGAAAAGATACAGCCCATAACATAATAAAGGCAGCATCGAGATCAAAGATCACAAAAAACATCGCAATAATGTAAAAACCCGATGAGAACCGAAGTCTGGCATCGCCTGTCGGTGGAATTCCTGATTCAAATGGTTCATCAGTTGTCTTCTCTTTATGCCTTTCGCCAAGGATAAAGGAAAGCCCGATCATTATCCCGATAAGAGAAATTACAGCTAAGGCAAAAACGATAAGAGGCCAGAAAACAATATCCTGTTCCAAAATTAATATAATAAATTATTGAATGTCTTCAAAAAATTAATGCACTTGTTAAAATGAATGCCGATTCAGGTAAAGTTAGTCTGTTAAACCATAATTACAAAAAATATACAAAAATTATACTTTTGTAACGCCCTTCCACCTTTGTATCATTCAATTATAAGTATGAACAAATGGCGGTTCAGAACACACAGGCCATCAACGACCCGTAGATGGAAAAACGAGTATCACATATTATCACGGATAGTCCTTATCCACTTTGGAACCGCATTGAAAAGAATTATAAATACACAGGCAATTATGGTAACTGTGAGGATAAGGTTGATCAATCCAGGTACGAAAGTAACTGGATTTTGTGTCTGCGGCAAATAGATATTCTTCATGTTGAGTATTCCTGCAATAAGTGTTGTAACACCCACAAAAACCATCGGAACAATAGTTACCCAGGCATATTTCCCCCTTCCCCTGTTTATAATAAAAGAGGTTCCTATAGCAAGGGCTATCGTTGCCAGCAGCTGATTCGCTGTTCCGAACATCGGCCAGATAGTTGAAACAGTCCCTGTATAAATAAAATAGCCCCAGCAAAAAACGATCAATCCGCTACAGATAAGATTACCCGGCAGCCAGCTTTCTTTCTGAAAGGGCTTATAAACTTTCCCTATAGCATCCTGAAGAAGGAATCTTCCAATCCTGGTTCCCGCATCAATAGTTGTAAGGATGAAAAGTGCCTCGAACATTATTGCAAAATGATACCAGTACGACATCAGGTGCTTCATCCCGGGAATGGAAGAAAAAATGTAGGCCATACCTACTCCGAGTGAGACTGCTCCTCCTGTTCTTCCAACTATCTTTTCACCAACTTCCGCCGAAAGCTCTGTAATTTTTGAATCTGTGAATCCCATTGCATGCAACTGGGGAAGAAGAGCCTGAAACTTTTCTACGGGTACATTTATCTGAAAATAATCGAGTGGTAAAAGACTGCATGCTGCAACGAGTGCAAGTATACTTACAACACCCTCAGTCAGCATCGCTCCGACGGCAATGAACCGGATATTCGACTCCGACATTATCATTTTCGGAGTAGTTCCGGAACTAACAAGGGAATGGAAACCAGAAATGGCTCCGCAAGCTATTGTAATGAAAAGATAAGGAAAAAGCTTCCCTGGAATTATTGGTCCTCCCCCGCTCCCAAACGATGTGAACGCCGGCATTTTAATCTCCGGAGCAACTATAATAACCCCAACAGCAAGCAACCCAATAACTGAAACTTTCATTATTGAACTGAGATAGTCCCGGGGGGAAAGGAGCAGCCAGACCGGAAGTACAGAAGCAAAGAAACCATAGCAACATACAAGGATGGTTAAGGTCCTGTGACTGAAAGTGAACCATCCTGCAATTGAAGAGCCGGGGATGTATCTGCCAAGAATAACTGCAAGAACCAGCATAGTTACTCCAAAAACTGTAGCCTCCAATGTCTTTCCTTTTCTTATTTTGAACATCCATAATCCCATTATTATTGCTATCGGGATCGTTGATGCAATTGTGAAAGTCCCCCATGAGCTCTCAGCCAGGGCATTTATAACAACCAGTCCAAGTCCCGCCAGTGCAACTATTATTATTACAATTATTGCAAAAGATGTTGTAACACCACTCACTTTATTAATCTCAGCCCGGGCAATAGCTGCAAGTGACTTGCCATCATACTGTACTGATGCAGTCAATATTACAAAATCATGAACTGCTCCCGCCATTACAGCCCCAATAAGCATCCAAAGAAACCCCGGCATAAAACCGAACTGCGCAGCCAGAACAGGACCTACAAGCGGACCGGCTCCTGCAATGGCTGCAAAATGGTGACCAAATAATACCCATTTGTTCATAGGGTAGTAGTTCTGACCATCATAAAGTCTGTGAGCCGGAGTTACTGCAAGTTCATTTTGAACGGCCACTTTGGCAGCCACAAAACTGAAATAAAAACGATATGCCAGTGCAAACACTACAATGGCTCCCACAACAAATGGCATCGCATTCATAAAAGGACTTTAAAAAAGATAAATTCAACCTATTCTTACAATTCTGTTCTCTACGGGCTGATCAATAGTTATAGGTACCTGTTCTTCAATGGTATTTGCGGAATCAAGCTGCAAGGCTTTCACATCGGAAATACAAAGTTGTCTGGAAAGGCTATGAAGAGCCAATGTAATATTTTCCATCCCTGATAGCTTATAATCACTGGGCATAATACGGTCAATCAGAATATATTTGAAGTCTGCAGGAAATGAATGCTTCTTAAGCGAATCAAAACTGCTTTCAAGTTTAATCTCTCCCGATGCTACAAGATCTTCCAAAACCTCTTTGAAATAGAGATCAATCTTTGGTTCTACCTTAAACCCGATATGAAAATCAACTCTTATTAAAATTCCTGGAATAAGCTGGGTAACCTGATAATCTATCCTGTCAGGCTCATCAATACGGTCCACATGCAGAAGCCAGTATGTATCTGCCCGTTTTGGTTGTTTCTGAAATATTGAATATATTACTTTCGATTCAACCTGATCAGGTCTGTTGGCTTTGATAATATATACAAGATTGGTTGCATATTTGGTCACAGAATTATCTTTTGAAAGGTCCTTAAACAGGTCGAAATATTTATACAGATCGGTGAAGGTTACATATCTGTTTTTCAATTTCCTGCCGAAATACCACCCAAACATAACCAAAAAATAGAGTGATGCCAGCAAAAGAGTAAACCATCCTCCGTATTTGAATTTGTGAAGGTTTGCAACTAAGAAACAACCTTCAATTGACAAATAAACAACCAGCATTAATAAAACAAGTCTATGATTCCATCCACTCTGATATGAATAATACGAAAGCAATAAAGTGGTCATTATCATTGTAATGGTTATTGCTAACCCATAAGCTGCTTCCATGTTAGCCGATTCCTTGAAGAAAAAGACTACAAGGCTGCATGTAATCCACAGGAACCAGTTTACAAAAGGAAGATATACCTGACCACGGATAAAAGTAGGATGCAATATTCTGACCTTGGGCCAGAAATTAAGCGAAACAGCCTCGCTAAGAAGTGTATATGATCCACTGATAAGGGCCTGACTTGCAATAATAGCTGCTGCAGTTGAAATCAATATTCCGGGAAGAAGAAACCATCTTGGCATTATAGAGAAAAATGGATTTAAATCAGCACCTGATGCATTGTTCATCATTAACCATGCTCCCTGACCAAAATAGTTAAGTAGCAAAGTTATTTTTACAAAAATCCACGAAACTCTGATATTTGCTCTTCCGCAATGACCAAGATCTGAATAAAGTGCTTCAGCTCCGGTAGTACAAAGGAATACAGCACCAAGCAAAATAAATCCTCCGGGATACTCACTCAGGAACTTTACAGCAAACATTGGGTTTAGGGCTCTGAGAATATCCGGATGAAGGGTAAGTTGCGAAAATCCAAAGATTCCCAGCATTGAGAACCATACTACCATTATCGGACCGAATGAACCTCCCACAAAGTTTGTTCCGAACTGCTGAATGAAAAACAGCGCAGCAAAGATGATCAGAACAATCAGAACAACCGGAATCTCTGTATTGTAATACTTTAAACCTTCTACAGCCGATGTTACTGTAATAGAAGGAGTTATAACTCCGTCGGCCAAAAGTGCAGCCCCGCCTATCATTGTCAGAAGTGCCGCCCAACCCGATTTTTTCTTTATCAGGGCAAACAGGGCAAAAATTCCTCCTTCACCATTATTATCAGCACGAAGGGTAATCAGAACATATTTAATGGTAGTTTGAAGGGTAAGTGTCCAGAAAATACATGATAATGATCCGTAAATGAGTAGTTCATTGATATTGGCCCTCCCGGCAAGGATGATTGCCTTCATAGTATAAAGCGGACTCGTTCCCAGGTCCCCGAATACAATTCCCAGTGTGACGATTATCCCTGCTACAGAGAGTTTTTTAATATCCAGATGCTTAGCCTTCCCACTCATGTTTCGCCATTTTTATGCTTTTGCAGACTAAAAATCTAAACAAAAACGGGCAAAGTTAATAATTAATAAGATTTTAAGGGTTGGCTTCTCAGAAATTATTTTAACCTGTTCTGGTACCAGCTTATCACCAACGCCACAACCTGGTTGTAGTTCTTTACTCCGGCCTCGATGTGATTGGCTTTTAAATAGGTGTTGTAAACCGCAGACTGAGCATCGTCAAGCGTCTTATTATCAAGTCGCTCATAGTAGCTACGACGATATCGCAAATCTTTTATCACCTGTTTGTCAATTTTTTTTACATAATCATGATAATCCTTCAGATGACTTGCATCATCAAGAAAATATAAAAGAAGATATAAGTTTCCTGAATATTGAAGTCGTTTGTCATCAGAAGTCGTACATACAATAAATGCAACAAGATTTGCCTCTGCTTCATTTGGTATTCCAAACTGATGCGATTTTTCGTGCGCCAGTGAAAAAGCATAATCCATTGGAAGCAAACTTGAATTCAAATGAACCTCATTGAAAAATGGTCCAAAATAGCCGCTTATCCCAACTTTTGCGATAAAAGAGCTGAAAAGCATAGGCTTTGGTCGCCGTGTTCCATTTGGATATTGGATCCCTATTTTTCCACTGTTTTTGAGAAATGATTCCTCAATTAGCTTATCTATAGCTGAATAATCAGATACTGTAACTGAATCGTAACTCAAATTGGTCTGAACAATCACTGAATCGAGGATAGAACGGAAAACATTTACATCAGCATTTGGCTTTGTCCAGCCCAGTCGGGTTTCAATTGCCGGTCTGAAATAATTAAAACCCCATACAATATAAAAAACTGAATAAAGCACAGCCAGGTATTGGGTCACCCTTAAACAATACCATCCCAATTTCAATTTTCTGAAAACAACTAATGTCAATCCTCCTATTATAAGCAGGACTGATATTGTCAAAAATAAATCCCATAGTGAAAAAGGGAAAAGTTTGCTTATAGAGGATAACACTTTTGCAATTAATGGATAAAGTCCTTCAGAATAATAGGTCTCCACAATGTCAGATTTCCGATCAGCTAATCTGATGCACAGGAAAACCAGTGCTGCAGGAACAAACGGCAATGCGTTAAGAATAACTTTCCGTTTTCTAAAACTTTTTCTGGAATTATCTTTTTCTGACATTATCTTTCATAAAATCAATTATACAAACAACTTAAAAATGAAATTTGTGGAGCAAGATAAAATAATTACAATTAAAAATACTGACTGATTGTCAATTTGTAACTTTTCGTGAATTTGTTTTAAATTATTAGCTTTGCATAAAATAATAATCTCCGGATGAATTACGATTACAATACGCAAAGGAAGAGGATGGCATTACCCGAATACGGGAGGAATGTTCAGAAGATGGTTGATCATATCAAGACCATCGAAGACAGGGATGAGAGAAATCGGGCTGCGAAGACAATTATTTCGATTATGGGAAACCTGAATCCTCATCTTCGTGATATCGGCGATTTTAAACACAAATTATGGGATCATCTCGCATTGATTGCGAGTTTTGAGTTGGATATAGACTCCCCTTATCCTGTTCCTGAACCGGCAAAGTTCGTTGAAAAACCTAAACAAATACCATACAGGCAGGGCGATATCAGGTATCTACATTATGGACGTATTATCGAGCTGATGATTGACGCTGCCTCTGAATTGGAAGAAGGAGATCAGAAGGAATATCTCACTACACTGATAGTCAACCAGATGAAGAAATCATACATCATCTGGAACAGAGGACAGGTTGCAGATGAGGTTATTATCGCCAATATGAAGTTATTATCCAGAGGCAGACTTAAGATGACTGACGGTGTCAGAATTCTTGAAGTAAAAGAACTTATCCCTCCTGTAAAAAGAAAACCTGCCGGAAAACCATATAACAAGCAGCAGAATAAACCATTCGTTAAGAAAAAAGGATATAGCAGACATTAATGGGTACCTTTATTGTCCATGGGGGAAAATCACTTCAGGGAGAGATAACACCACAGGGAGCAAAAAATGAAGCCTTGCAGGTAATCTGCGGAATTCTCCTTACTTCCGGAAAAGTTACTATCAAAAACATTCCAGATATCAGCGACGTAAATAAACTGATTGAACTGATTGAATGTATGGGTGTTAAAGTAACCAAAGAAACCCATTCTATAACCAGTTTCGAGGCAGTTAATGTTAATCTCGATTATCTTCAGACAAGCGAATTCAGGGCACAAAGCAGCAGTCTGAGAGGATCTATAATGATTGTCGGACCTCTTCTTGCCCGCTATGGAAAAGCTTTCATCCCAAAACCGGGAGGAGATAAAATCGGACGCCGGAGAGTCGATACCCATTTCATTGGTTTTCAAAAACTTGGGGCCAAATTTGAATTTGATACTACTGACCCTTTCTTTAAAGTTGAAGCCCCTTCATTAACAGGCACATACATGCACCTCGATGAGGCTTCCGTTACTGGAACAGCGAATATTATAATGGCTGCTGTTCTGGCAAAAGGGCGCACTACAATTTACAATGCTGCTTGCGAACCTTACGTTCAGCAGCTTTGCAGGATGCTCGTTTCCATGGGTGCCAAAATCGATGGCATTGGTTCCAACCTGCTTTATATTGACGGAGTAGCCGGACTGCATGGTTGTACCCACACTATCCTGCCCGATATGATCGAAATAGGATCGTTTATCGGAATGGCGGCTATGACAAAATCAGAAATCACAATTAAAAATACATCCTACGATGATCTTGGAATAATTCCCGACTCATTCCGCCGGCTTGGAATAATTCTTGAAAGGAGAGGTGATGATATTTATATTCCCCGTCAGGAACATTATGAAATAGAAACCTTCATCGACGGATCAATTATGACTATTTCCGACGCAATATGGCCCGGACTTACACCCGACCTGCTTAGCGTCTTCCTGGTTACGGCAACTCAGGCAAAAGGTGTCGTTCTTATACATCAGAAAATGTTCGAAAGCCGCCTCTTCTTCGTAGATAAACTGATAGATATGGGGGCTCAGATAATTCTCTGCGATCCTCACAGAGCAACAGTTATAGGACAGGACAGAGCGTTCAGACTACGTGGTACTGTAATGTCCTCACCCGATATAAGAGCCGGAGTGGCTTTGCTTATTGCCGCACTTTCAGCTGATGGAAAAAGCGTTATTCACAATATCGAACAGATAGACAGAGGATATCAGAATATCGATAAAAGGCTTAATGCCCTGGGGGCGGATATCCAACGGATTGGATAATCAAAATATAAATTTAAACCCCTTTTAATTCCCCCTGAGAGGGAGAAAATCCTTCTTATCTTAATGAAATTCAATATATACCAAAGTTTTTCTCCCCCTTGGGGAAGATGCCACAAAGTGGCAGAGGGGGTTCTTGCATAATAATGCGTCTTCCCACTGCCAATTTGTCAAATTTATCCCCTTGGCAGGTAATTTGTTAAACAACTATATTAAACTGAAATACAGTGTGCGATGATGAAGAAAAAGAATAAGCAACATAAGGAGACCATGCAGAATAATAGAAACAAAATGACTGATAATAAAGAAACTAATAATAATCCGGAAAATATAAACGATATAATAACGGATATCGACTCTGACGTTGACTCAAAAAATTATACCCTGGAAAACGGGAATGACCCTGTTCCAAATTCTGACAATAACGCACAGTCAGTTAGAGTTGTTGAAGAAAAACTAGCAGAGATGCAGGATAAATATATCCGCCTTTCAGCTGAATTTGATAATTACAGGAAAAGAACCCTGCGTGAAAAAATGGATCTGTCAAAATATGCCGGAGAAAGTCTTCTTCTGAATCTGATACCTATTATTGACGATTTTGAAAGAGCTCTGAAGCATATGGATTCTGCAACCGATAGCGCTGCATTGAAAAGCGGAATTGATCTTATATATGTTAAATTCAGTGAGTTCCTTAAACAAAATGGGGTAAAAGAGATTGAAGCATTGAATACTAATTTTAATGTTGATATTCATGAAGCTGTAGCAAAAACTCAGGTTCAGGAAGATGATAAAAAAGGGAAAGTTGTTGATGTTTTACAAAAAGGTTATTATTTGCAGGATAAAGTTTTAAGATTTGCGAAAGTAGTTGTTGGTGAATGAATTAAACGTCTAAGACAAAATCTGAATACATTGACTAATTCAAAATATTTTAAGAGGGATGGGAAAAAGAGATTATTATGAAGTGCTTGGAGTGTCGAAAGAAGCCACTAAAGAGGAGATTAAAAAAGCATACAGACAACAGGCAATAAAGTTTCATCCTGATAAAAATCCGGGAGATAAAAAATCTGAAGAAAATTTCAAGGAAGCTGCTGAAGCTTATGAAGTTTTAAGTAATGCAGAGAAAAAAGCCCGGTATGACCGATATGGCCATGCAGGAATGGGTGGCGGTAATTCAAATGGATTTGGAGGCCAGGGAATGACTATGGATGATATCTTTTCATCTTTTGGTGATATTTTCGGCGGATTTGGAGGATTTGGAGGTGGCCGGCAACAGGGACGCAGAGTCAATAAAGGAAGCAATTTAAGAGTAAAAGTTAAATTAAATCTTCAGGAAATTGCAGCCGGGGCAGAGAAGAAAATCAAAGTAAATAAATACGATACATGTGATTCATGCGGAGGAACCGGAGCGGCTGATTCATCAAGCCTTTCAACTTGCTCAACCTGTCGTGGATCAGGACATGTTACAAGACTTACCAATACAATGCTGGGCCAGATGCAGACTACTTCAGTATGTCCGGCATGCGGCGGTGAAGGAAAGACAATTACTAAAAAATGTACTGCTTGTTACGGAGAAGGTATTGTTCAAAAAGAAGAAATTATTAAAATCAATATTCCTGCAGGTGTCGGTAAAGGCATGCAGATGAGCGTGAATGGCAAAGGAAACTCACCAAGAAGAGGCGGAATAAATGGTGATTTGCTTGTTGTAATTGATGAAGAAGAACATCCTGATCTTATTCGGGAAGGTAACGATCTGATTTATAACCTATTCATCAGCATTCCTGATGCCGTTCTCGGCACTCATGTTGAAGTACCAACAGTTGATAATAATGTAAAAATAAAGATTGAGCCAGGCACCCAGCCCGGTAAAATTCTTCGTCTGAGGGGAAAAGGTTTGCCGGAGGTAAATGGATATGGCAGAGGCGATCTCCTCGTTAATGTTAATGTCTGGATACCTAAAAGTATTACCAAGGAAGAATTGAAAACCTTCGAAAAATTTAAAGACTCTGACTCATTCACTCCGGATCCTGATAAAAACGATAAAGGGTTTTTCGACAGAATGAAGGGATATTTCGAATAGGAGCCTGAAAAACAATAACTTATACTGAGTTTCAATTAGTACCCTAGAATTTCTAAGAGTTTTTTCTATATTTACACTTCTATTAATTCATAAATTATTTTCCTTATGGCACTTTTTGAAGCAAAGAATGTCACAAAACAATACGGGAACCAGCTGGCACTCGATAATGTCAGCATCTCTGTACCGGAACAATGCATTTACGGGCTCCTTGGACCCAATGGTGCAGGTAAAACAACACTGATCCGAATAATCAATCAGATCACCGGACCCGATTCAGGAGAGTTATTCCTCAATGGTAAAAAATTAATGCCTGAGGATGTTCAGTTTATCGGCTACATGCCCGAAGAAAGAGGATTGTACAAAAAAATGAAGGTCGGGGAACAGGCTTTATACTTTGCTCAACTGAAAGGACTTTCGAAAGTCGAGGCAATGAAAAGGCTTAAGTATTGGTTTAAAAAACTTGACATCATCGACTGGTGGGGTAAAAAAGTTGAAGAATTATCAAAAGGGATGCAGCAAAAAGTCCAGTTTGTAACAACTGTCCTTCATGAGCCCAAACTGTTAATATTCGATGAGCCATTCTCAGGATTTGACCCTCTGAATACAAAAATTGTGAAAGATGAAATTCTTTTCCTGCGTGACAGAGGTGCAACAATAATCTTTTCAACCCATGACATGGAATCTGTTGAGGAACTTTGTGATAATATTACGCTGATAAATAAATCAAAAACAATTCTGGAAGGAAGTGTTGATGAGATCCGTAGACAATGGGCTGCTCATGAATATGATCTGATTTTCGAAGGGGATGTGAAAATAGAGGGAAATGGTTATTACAACATCCTGAATCAGAAAAAAGATAATAACAATAGTATTATCCGACTTAAAACCACCAGCGATATCAAATCAAATGACATCATTCATTCAGTGATGCAATCGGGGAACTTATTATCCTTTAACCCTGCATTGCCTTCAATGAATGAGATATTTATCAGGGTTGTTGAAACCCATAATTAAACCTGACAATTAACATATTAACCTTCATATTATGAATAAGATATCTGTTATTATTAAAAGAGAATATGTCACAAGGGTAAGAAAAAAATCGTTTATTATCATGACTGTTCTGGCCCCTCTTCTCATGGCAAGCATGTTTGTATTGCTTCCTATTTTGATGATGAATCAGAAAGGTGATTTTAAAAAAATTGCAGTAATTGAGGATAATTCCGACCTGTTTAAGGGTGTAATTAAATCAACAAAGGATGCCGAGTTTGTTTACCTTGATAATACAAAAGTTGAAGATCTGAAAAAGACATTCGAGAAAGACGGTTATTATGGAATTCTTTACATTTCTCCTGAGTTGGTGCATACGCCGAATGCGGTTTATCTCATTTCAAAAAAGCAACCGGCAATAGGCCTCCTGCAACATATTGAAAACTCCCTTAAGAAGGAGATTGAAAGACAAAAACTGTTGTCTTTCAAGATCGAAAATCTCGATGAAATAATGAAAAACATTGAGACAAATGTATCTGTCCAGACAAAAAAATTAGATGAAACAGGTAAAGAAACCGGAACAAGCACTGGTATTGCAATGGTTCTTGCTTATATTAATGCTTTCATAATGTATATGCTGGTATTCATTTTCGGAGCCCAGGTTATGAGGGGTGTAATTGAAGAAAAGACCAGCAGGGTTGTTGAGGTAATTATCTCATCAGTAAAACCTATTCAGTTAATGATGGGTAAAATTATTGGTATTGCACTTGTTGGACTTACTCAATTTTTGATTTGGGTTTTTCTGACAATGGCAGCTGTTACAGTTCTTAAAACTACGGTCCTTAATAAGACAGACCCGACTGAAATTGCACAATCAGTCTCACAGAACTTAATGGCGGGCGATCAGCAGGCTGCAGTAAATGCAAAAACAGCAAATATATCTCCTGAGATGGCCGAATTTTCAAAATTGTTTGATAACGCAATGAATCAGCAATGGGGTCTGATAATCATATGTTTTATTTTCTATTTCATTACTGGTTATCTGCTTTATGCATCAGTATTTGCGGCTATCGGATCGGCGGTCGATAACGAAACTGAAACGCAGCAGTTTATGCTTCCGGTTATGATTCCGATAATACTCGGACTAATGGTGGCTATGGGGACAATGCAAAACCCCGAAAGTTCAGTCTCTTTCTGGTGCTCAATGATACCACTCACCTCCCCCATAGTTATGATGTCCCGTATTCCATTTGGTGTTCCTTACTGGCAAATAGCTCTTTCAATGGTTATAATGCTTATTACATTTGGCGCATTTGTCTGGATGGCTGCAAAGGTCTACCGCACAGGTATCCTTATGTATGGAAAGAAAACATCCTGGAAAGAGATGTGGAAGTGGCTTAGGTATAGCGGTTAAAAGACAAAAGTAATGTCGAAAATACTTGTAATAGATGATGAACGGGCGATCAGGAATACTCTGAAAGAGGTTCTGGAATATGAAAAACATGAGGTTGACCTGGCTGAAGACGGACCAAAAGGTATCGAGATGTTTTCTGCCAACTCTTACGATATAGTCCTTTGCGATATTAAAATGGCAAAGATGGACGGTATTGAGGTTCTTGGAAAGATCTGCGAGACATCGACCGACACTCCTGTTATTATGATCTCAGGACACGGTAACATTGACACAGCTGTGGAAGCAATAAAAAAGGGGGCATACGATTTCCTTGAAAAGCCACTTGACCTGAACAGACTGCTTATCACCATTCGAAATGCAATGGATAAGTCGACTCTTATCACGCAGACGCAGGTTCTTAAAAACAAGATCAGCAAAATGTACGAGATCGTGGGAGAGTCAGAACCTATTCTTTTGGTTAAAGCCATGATCGACAGGGTTGCTACTACTGAGGCACGGGTACTTATTACGGGATCAAATGGCACAGGAAAAGAGTTGGTGGCTCACCAGATTCATGAAAAAAGTAACAGGGCAAAAGGTCCGTTCGTTGAAGTCAATTGCGCGGCAATACCATCTGAGCTTATCGAAAGTGAGCTTTTTGGTCATGAAAAAGGATCGTTTACATCTGCTATTAAACAAAGAATAGGCAAGTTTGAACAGGCAAACGGCGGAACCCTTTTCCTTGATGAAATAGGCGACATGAGCCTCTCCGCACAGGCAAAGGTATTAAGAGCTCTTCAGGAAAACAAGATCACAAGAGTCGGATCAGATAAGGATATTCATGTAAATGTGAGAGTGATAACAGCCACAAATAAAAATATCAAAAAGGAAATTGAAACCAACGGGTTCAGAGAAGATTTGTACCACCGGCTAAGCGTAATTCTGATTCATGTTCCTTCACTAAATGAGAGAGAAACGGATATTCCTATTCTGGCTGAACATTTTAACACACTGATCTGCAATGAATATGGGATGAGTAAAAAGGTTATTACGAAAGATGCCCTAAAAGAACTTCAGAGAATCCAGTGGACCGGAAATATCAGGGAATTCAGGAATGTTCTTGAGAGACTGATAATCTTATGCCCGAATGAAATTACCGGAAAGGATGTAATGACATATGCGTTGCCTGTTTCCGGAACCAACAATTAAATAAATTCTTTGCGCCCTTTGCGAAAACCTTTTTGCCCTTTGCGGTTAAAAATATGTACAGGACTGAAAAAGATACACTCGGCTTAAAGCAGATACCCGCCGATGCACTCTATGGCATTCATGCTTTACGGGCAAAAGATAATTTCCCAGGCAATACCCAATTCCCTGTTGAATGGTACAAAGCCGTTGGTGTTACTAAACAGGCTTGTTACAATACTTACCGGAAATTCCGGATCGCTGCAACAGAAAAATATGGGAAGGATCTTCTATTTAAAATAATCAATGATGATATACTGGATGCTCTCATCTCTGCTGCAAAAGAAGTTTCAGAAGGTACTCATTTTGATAATTTCATAATACCTGCTGTTCAGGGTGGTGCAGGAACCAGCATCAACATGAATATCAATGAGATTATAACTAATTTGGCACTTCTTAAATCGGGGAATAAGTGTGGGGAATACAACCTGATTGATCCTTTGGAACACGCCAATATATTTCAGTCAACCAACGATGTAATCCCAACAGCTCTGACAGTTGCTGTTATGAAGCTTCTGCTTTTGCTTGAAGAACAAATTAATAGCCTGCGACAAAAAGTTGAAGAGTTTGAAAAGAATAACAGGGAGAAGCTTCGTCCGGGTTACACCCAGATGCAGGAAGCAGTACCATCTTCATTCGGGATCTTATTCAGTACATATAACGAAGCTCTTTCTCGCGACTGGTGGAGGGTATCAAAATGCTCCGAAAGAATCAAACAGGTTAATCTTGGCGGAGGGGCTATTGGTACAGGATTGTCAATCCCCCGCTTTTTTATAATGGAAGTAGTTCCTGAATTAAGAAATCTTACGGGCCTTCCGCTTGCTCACAGCGAAAACCTGGCGGATGCTACCAGCAACATGGATAAGTGGGTAGAGATACATGCCACATTGAAAGCACATGCAGTAAATCTGGAGAAAATGTCTTCCGACCTTCGTCTTCTGTCTTCCGACCTTTTGGCTACAAAAATGATTTCCCTTCCTGAACGCCAGGTAGGAAGCTCAATAATGCCGGGGAAGATAAATCCGGTAATCCCTGAATATGTTATCTCAGCAGCTCATAAAATATACTCTAACGAAGTACTGATTAGTTCCCTCAGCGGTCAGGGAATTCTGGAACTAAATCCATATCTTCCTGTTATTGGCTATGCTATAATCGAAAGTATAAACCTTTTGATTTCATGCAATTATTCACTACTGCATAACCTTTTTACCGGCATGACAATCAATGAGTCAGCTGGTTATAAAGCGCTGATTAACAGCCCGTCAGTCACTACGGCGCTCAGTCCTCATATCGGGTATCATAAAGCAGCAGAAATAGCTACCCTGATGAAAGAAAGGAAGATCGATATTTTCGAAGCAAATGGAATTCTGAAGGCAATTGACGATACAAAACTTAAAACAATTCTTCAGCCAGGAAATCTGCTAAAACTAGGCTTCTCCCTTGATGATTTACATTGAAATTGAGAAATATTAAATACTATTTTATTCTCACGTTTTCTGAAAGACTCCGATTAATTTAGCTTTTTTAGCAAAATTGTACAATTTCAAAAAGTATAAGACCCTAATAAGTGCGAGTTTTAAATTAGCAAATCTATTGTGTCCGATATATTTCATTATAAAATATAAAATTGTCTTAAATGCTTTTTTGTCTTCATTTGCCCGATAAACATTAAAATGGAATGAATCGAAGCTTCTTTGTATCTCACTCCTGGAAAAGCCAGGCAAATCCAATACTGCTTTTTGTCGTTCATCCTTTGTATTTAACTTTTGCGGCAAAAGGTTCATTTCTCCTGTCAGTTTCGTATAACCTTGTACCCTCATAAGGGAAAAAGATTGAAGTAGAATGCCAATCAGGTTTAATTGTTTGGTTCATCCTCACTGTATCCTTAAAATCTTCCTGAGTTTCTGTAGGCAATCCTACCATATTAAATATTCCTATTTTTATACCATATTTCCTTGCTACTCCAACTGCTTTCAATATATCCTCGTTTGAATACGCCCTATTAAGCACTTCCCTTCGTAAACTCTCATTTCCTGATTCAAGACCTATAATCACAGAATCAAAGTTGGCATATTTTAAATTTTTGAATACAGCTTCAAAGTTCATATTTGGGAAAACTCTTAAATTCGTACCAAAACTCAACTTATCTGTCTTCGAAGAATTAAATTCATGCAACTTTTTGCATAGGTCTTTAAGCCACTCCAAATCGCATCCAATGGTTTCTACTTCTAAAAAATACTCATCAATTGTCGGAAATTTTTCATATAGGCTTTCAATTTCAGTAAGGATATTCTCAGGACTGCGTAACCGGACATATTCTCCTTTGGCTATTTTCCTGAGCATATGATTACAGCAATAGGTACAATTATATGGGCATCCGCGCCCAAGTAATAAGGTTAGCTTCGATTGGGGCTCAAGAATCCATTCCTGCCAGAGATCCCGGTCAGGAAAAGGTAATGTATCAAGATTTTTGACAAAGTCTCTTGCAGGATTAATGTATACTTTACCTGCTTCCTTTAACCAAAGATTAGGGATACCTTTTGGGCTTTCATTTTTTTGAAGGCAATTGGCATATTCCAAAACCGGGTATTCTCCTTCACCAATACAAATACTATCGAAGCTATTTAATATACATTCCAAAGGATTAAGGGTAATATGTACTCCTCCCAACATAAGTGGAATGAGAGGGAATATTTTCTTTACCTGATTTGCAATGTCAAGAATAAACTCAAATTCAGAATGTACTGAAGTAAAACAAATCAACCCCGGATGATAACTCCCGATAATATTATGTAATGCCATAATATTTCTCTTTTTATATTTACGGTCAATAACAATCAAATCTGTCGAATGACCATTTTTTTTTAATAGAGAAGATATATAAGATATACCGAATTGTATACCCTCCTGGCCAAGCAGCGGTTTTTCCCGGGTAAGAGACTTTTGAAGCGAATATATAAAAAGTACTTTCAAGTGAAATTCAGTTAATTCTTTAATTTTAGTTGTGCTCTGACTTTTTTGTAATGACGATTGCAGGGTATTCTCCAAAAATCCCCATGAATCTTGGGAATTTATCCTCCAACTTAATCAAATTATTAAGGATTAATCTACCGAAAAGCCATTTATGAATGAAAACTGATAGAAAATATTTGTTTGTGCTTCTCCAGCAAAAAATCTCAAGATCCCCACTGAACTTGAAAGATTTTTTAAACCATTTAGGACCATGTGAATAAAAATAGAGCCTTGCTTTTGATTTAAATATTTTAACATAAAGTTTGCCGGAAAAGTGTCTGAGAATTCTATATAACTGAATGATATTTAAGGTTATATTCATTAACCAACTGTGATAAAACCAACTGTACACTATTACAATCTTTGAATTGACTTTAGCAACTCTGTACATTTCATTGACTGCTACCAACTGGTCATTTTTTGGCACATGGTATAAAGTATGCTGACACAGAACTGTATCGCAAGTATTTGATTGAAGAGGAATTTCAGTTATGTCTCCACAGATAAAGATCCCGGGTTTATTTTCTTTTTCCATATTGATTTTTGCCTGGATCAGTGCATTGATAGATATATCAATACAGATTCTATATTCATAACCATTCGAAAGATTCATGTATTCGTTTAATCCAATCGGTCCTGAGGCAATATCAAGCATGAACTTTCCTGTGTGGGGATAGAATCTGGAAGCTTTATTAAAAGAGTTCTTGAGATATGTTAATGATACAGGTCTATAATCAACCCACTTTTGAGAATCCTCATATATCTTAAAAGAATCCCTAACTTTGAAGTTCACCTCGTTATAGTAATCAAAGACACGCTTTTTGTCAGTAGACATATTCTTACGAGAGTCGGTTCCGTAACCAATGAAGATGGCGTACTCTTGATGTAAAACTATAATTCCATCAAATACAGGATAAAAGAATTGTCTGGAATTATCAACCAACCCCTCAGTTAATTTGCCAAAATTGTTAAATGCGTCAGGCAGGTTGTAATCCTGAAAATCTTTTTGCTCAATCAGAATTAATTCATTATATGTAATCGGGCATCTCAGAATATTCAGAAAGTCCATAACCAAGTAGTAGTTTTGATACTGATTTTTATATCGTCTTTACTAACACCTGAAAACCATTTCAAGTTATCGTTTTGACATTAACATGGGTTATCTCTTCAAAAATAAACAAAAATAACGTCTTTGTGGCAATAGTTACATTCTGAGAGAAACAGAGGTAATAATTCTGACATGAACATACAAACGCAAAAAGCGATTATTATAGAGCAGTTTAAACAGGTAGAAGATATAAACCTGATTAACGCTATTAAAAGTTTGCTCGATTATGCTTCAAAGAAAGAAAAAAAAGTTTTTGACATTCCTGAAGCCCATCAAAAACTGGTAATGGATCGTTTTTTCAAAGTACGAAAGCAACCTGAAAGGCGTTGGATTGGGCCGAAGCAAATAAATCACTGATCTGCCTTTTTTGACCAGACAAGTTCTACAGCCATTTTTTATATTTTGCAATTACTTCCTCATGAGGAAAAAGTTCCCCACGATCAGCTTCTGCAAGACCTTGCACTATCTCCGCCCTTTCTTCTTCACTTATTGTGTTCCACCAATCAGCTTGTTTGGCTGTTTTCCCTGACAAGAGAGTTTTTACGGCGTTTAAAACATTACTATCCGAAATCTTATCTATCATATTGTGCAGGTCTGCCCGTAATTCTATAACATCCATGGTTAGTATGTTTTTATCTACTGCAAATTTAATAATTATTACTTACATTTTTCGTGTGCACATTTTGTGACCATAAAATACATTTTGACTGATAGATAACACTGGTACTTCTCTGTGGAACTAAACAGAAGAACTCCTGTCTATAAATTTTCCAGCTATCAGGTCAACTGTCGTCCACCTTCCTAACTGAGGATCATAAAACCTTGCACCGTAATCGTACCAATTGCTCTTTAAGACCAGAATTACAGTTGGTTAATAATTCAAAAGAAGCGTTTTCAAAGAACTTTTTGCCTTAAAATCAATGTAAAACCTGGTTTTCAGAGCGATTTATAAGGTGAAAATAGCGATTTTTTGGCATTTTTACTTCGTTATCCTTAAAATATCTTCCTTATCAGACAGTTATCGAAAATATTCCAATTTCAGCTTTCATCAAAACCCATGTTCAATTACTTTGATTCTTTGAAGAGGTAGCTTATCTTTGCAAAACAGGAAGGCATACCAACGGTAAAAAGTAAATACTATGCAGACTATAACTATAGAACTTACAGGAAACAACTCCTTAAAAGCATTACAGGATCTGGAGCATAAGCATTTGATACGGATTTTGAGTGAGCCGGATTTAAGTTCTTATTCTCTTCCTGGTGATCCTATAAGTAATGAGGATTTCAGGAAATGGGTTGAATATGCTGAAAATTCACCAACAGTTAGTCTAAATGAAGCCAAACAACGATGGGCAGAACAAAAGAAGACGCTCCAAAAACTTATTCGTTAAGGGTTACAGAACACGCCTTTCAAAACATAGATAATATTACCGGCTACATTGCCTATATCAGGCACGAGCCTTTAAACGCTATTCGCATTGGTGAAGTGTTAAGGATTTATTTATTAAAAATGTGGTTGCAATATAAAACAAAAAACTCCCCCTGATACAGTTTAATAGGAACTCCATCGTCGAGATTGTTCAACAGGAAGATCCATCAAATGCCATCTTCCGATCTGAGGATCATAGAACCTAGCATCGTAATCATACCAATCGCTTTCTAAGACCTTATTTACAGTTGCTTAACAATTCAAAAGGGTGTTTTTCAAAGAACTTTTTGACTCAAAATCACTGCAAAAACAGCTTTTCAGAGCGATTTCTTATGTGAAAATAGCGATTTTTTATTAAAATCTACCGTTTATCTCTTTAGAAGTAGCTTTGCGAGATAAAAATTAAATGAGAAGTTCAGTCAGCTCAGGAATTTCAGATCCATGCATAATTTGGGGAATAGGGTTTTTATAAAATCATTTGTCGTCTGAGTGAGTACCCGAGCCTCATTTTGCTTTTTCTTTGTATCTTTGAGAAAATATTATTTGCTATGGATCCACAACATATTCAATTAAAGGTTCCACTTAGTTTTAACCAGCTGATTGACATTGTGCGGCAACTTTCCACAAAAGAAAAGCAACAGTTGAGCAGTGTTTTATGGGACGAGACCAGGGAAGAAGAAATACACATTCCCGAAAACCATAAGAAAATAGTAAGGCAAAGACTAAAGCGAATGGAAGAACATCCGGAAAGTTCTCTTACATGGGAAGATATTGAACGTAACATAAAGCTGTAGAATGGGTTTTAAATTGGTATATGCAGCTGAAGTTTTTGATGATTTGCAGAAAGACATCGACTGGTATAATCAAAAACAATATGGATTAGGTTCCCGATTCTTTAAAGCTGTAAAAAAACAAATTTCCCGGATAAAGAAAACCCCCTATAGTATTGCAATCCGATATGATGATGTCCGATGTGCCAAATTGAAAAGGTTTCCTTTCCTGGTTCATTATAAAATATTTCAGGATCTAAATATCATTAAAATAATCGCTGTTTTAAGTACACACCGAAATCCTATAATCTGGGAGGAAAGAACTGACAAGTAAAAAACCGGTCACCTAAGGTTCTGTTTCTCTTGCTTAACAATTTTACAACAATTTCAAATTAAGCTTCAAAACGACAGGCCAAATAAGGAGTTCACCATCTAAACTTATTAGTCCTTATACTATCAACACTTACTTTATTATAACTTCCCCTTTCATACTTAAACATGCTAATAATTGAACCTTTAGTAAAAGTATAGTTTCTATTGACAATTTAATTCCACATTAAAATCACTATTTATAAATCCATTTTTAGCACACATAAATATAATAAAAAATGAAGAAATGTGATGAGTTACACATCGAAATCCAATCTGAATTAAATATTGCTAATTTTGCCTCAAATCTATCCACAGAATGACCAAAGGAAGAGAGTCGAAACCTCATATCGGTATTTATGGACGTCGCAATAACGGGAAGAGCAGTCTTATTAACTGTCTTGCAGGTCAGGATATTGCAATTGTATCGGATCAGGCAGGAACAACTACAGATCCTGTAAAAAAGTCGTTCGAGATAACAGGTTTTGGTCCTGTAATACTTGTCGATACAGCTGGCATTGACGATTCAGGTGACCTGGGAGATAAAAGGGTGGAACGAACAATAAGAACTCTTGAGATTATTGATCTTGCACTTCTTGTAATTACCAATAACTCATGGGGCGAATTTGAAGATGATCTGATAAATAAATTCAGAGAACTCGATATTCCTTTTATTGTAATACACAGTAAATCAGATATTGAAGAACCTACTTTCGATTTCAGGGAAAAAATCTCTTCAATCACTGGCACCACACTCTTTGAATTTTCTTCAACCGATAAACGGAATTTTGAGGAACTTATCAGTCTGATTCGTATATCAATCCCTGAACATTCATATAAAACGCCAACCCTCCTCGGTGATCTTATAAGTTACGGAGATATTGTCATTCTTATTACCCCTATTGATGTTGAAGCTCCTGCCGGCAGGCTTATCCTCCCCCAGATGCAGGCAATAAGAGATATCCTTGACAATGATGCTGTTGCAATAGTTCTGAAAGAGAGAGAAGTTGACGCTTTTCTTAAAAAGACAAAAATTAAACCGGCGCTCGCAATCACCGATTCACAGGTTTTTGTAAAAGCCGATTCTTCTATTCCTAATGATATTCCTCTGACCAGTTTCAGTATAATGCTTGCCCGTTTTAAAGGCGATTTTGACAATTATCTCAAGGGAACTCCAAAAATATCGGATTTAAAAGACGGCGACAGGGTGCTTCTTCTTGAATCATGCACTCATCATGTATCATGTGATGATATTGGCAGAACTAAAATTCCGCGGTGGATTACGAACTTCACAGGTAAGAAAATAGAATATGACATGGTTGCCGGTCTCGATACATTGCCTCGTCCGATAACAGAATATTCACTTGTAATTCAATGCGGAGGCTGTATGATAACCAGGAAGCAGCTTCATAACAGGCTGCAGGCTGCAATAAAAGCCGGTGTGCCAGTTACCAATTACGGAATGGCAATTGCGTATGTCCAGGGCATTTACAAAAGAGCTGTAGCTCCGTTCATTAAAGGTGAAAAAGAAGGTAGTGTTTATCTTTAAAACCTGAAATATATAAACGGCATCACTTCCGTGCTCCTCATCTGAAATAACAAAACAGCTACCAGCATAATAACCAGAAGCTGAGCAATCAGAGGAATTCTGATAAACAACCCTCTGTACGACTCTTTTACCCGTTCAGGGAGAAAATGAATTATATACCCGACAGCCATTAACATGAATACACTGCTATAAGCCGGTAGAACAGTCATATAAGATCCCGGTGAGAAATTTTCAAAAATCTGTTTAAGCATGATCTTCACATTATCCATATCAGATGCTCTGAAAAATATCCAGCAAAAACTGACAAACTGAAAAGTGAAAAAGACAGCCAACGCACGTCCTATCCTGCCGCTCTTAAGCCTTTCTCCAAATATTGAATTCCATATCCTGTTTATCACCAGACCAATACCATGCAAGGCTCCCCAAATGACAAACCTTAAAGATGCTCCGTGCCATAAACCACCTAATAACATTGTAATCAGAAGATTTATATTTGTTCTGATTTTCCCTTTTCGATTCCCTCCCAATGGTATGTACAGATAGTCTTTTAACCAGCGCGACAGAGAGATATGCCACCGTTTCCAGAAATCAGAAATGCTGTCAGCTTTATATGGAGAATTAAAATTGATCGGTAATCTGAACCCCAGGATCAATCCTAAACCGATAGCAATATCCGTATACCCGGAAAAATCACAATAGATCTGCAATCCATATCCGTAAACTGCCATAAGGTTTTCGAAGCCCGAATAAATTGATGGCGCATCGAATACCCTGTCAATAAAGCTTGTGGCAATAAAATCAGAAATGATAATCTTTTTTATAAGCCCTTTTGAAATAAGAAATAAGGCATGGCTGAATTCCCTTTTTGAAAGGTGAAACTCAGCATATAACTGTGGAATAAATTCAGAAGCTCTTACAATTGGCCCAGCTACAAGTTGCGGAAAAAATGAAACATAGAAACCAAAATCAACAATATTCCTGACAGGTTCCAGTTTTTTTCTGTATACATCAATTGTATAACTAAGCGATTGAAATGTAAAAAACGATATTCCAACCGGAAGGATTATATTACTGATATTAAATGAAGTACCGAGGGCAGAGTTTGAAAATGAAGCAAGGAAATCATAAACTTTATAATCTGTGCCAAGAAAATCATTTATCGTCGATACAAAAAATCCAGTATATTTAAAATATGCCAGGATTCCCAGGTTAGAAATGATGCTAAGCAATATAAAAAGCCTCCTTGTGAATTTAGTCCTGGAATTATAGATCAGCAATCCACACGTAAAATCAATGAGTGTTACGAATATCAGAAGGAACAAAAACAATCCCCCAGACTTATAATAAAAGAACAGACTTACCAGAAACAGGTAGGCATTCCTGATAAAAAGTTTTTTATAGATAATGCTATAACCGGCAAGGACCAACAGAAAGAAAAGCCAGAATGCCGGTGTAGAAAAGATTAAAGGCTCATCGGGATTATATTTGAATAGCTGATCTACAATAGATTTAATTATACTTTTACCCGATGACTCTTCAGGTTTTTGGACAACCAGGGTATTCTGAATCTTAACAGATGTGTCGGCATTTACACAAGTAAGTTTCAACCTGTTTGTATCCCTTACAACCGGGAAAAACAATGTGTTTACAAGTAGCTTTGATAGTGTATCTGCACCAGTAAATGTAAAATGGACGTAGTCTTTCTGAGCAAGAGGAGGCTTCTTTTTCGCCCATTTAACAATTGAGGACTCCCCTCCCATTTCAAACCATGAATTCCAGAAGGTGACACCCGATTCTAAGGCCGCTTTCTTCTGAGCATCAATTATTTTAGGAATATTCGGATACGATTTTATAGTATCACCTTCATTTTCTGCCATATCAGTAAGGCCAACCAAAAGGATGGAAGTATAAGGAGAAACCTTCTTCAGAAGTGAAAGCTGCTTTTCCAGTCCCTTCTCATAATACGAATAATCGTCCCTCACATTTTTTACTATATTCAGACCATATTGCAGAATGATAAGGTCGGGAGAGAGAGTTTTATAAGCTTCTTCCAGATTATCCTTTCCAACCATTGTAAATTCAAGTCCTGCACTTCCTCTCTGTGGAATATTGTCGACTATCAGACCAGAATTACTTTCTATGCTGATACCATAAATATCAGGACTGACATTTCCCGAAAATTCAATTAATATCTCCTTTGCTCCATTCAGATGGCATCTTAGTTCATTAAACCCCTTTCCTTTCTTCAGTGTATCTGCAAATATCTGATTCTCATCGGTCTTAACTACCATATTTACAGTCTCTTCCGTGTTTCCATAGAACACTCTTAAGATGTCATAAACAGATGAAGCGCTATCTGCAACATTTGAAGGAGCAATTTTAACAAAAGCCTTTTCAGGAACTGCTGTTCTCATTCCATCGGGCAGGTAGCGGCAGATAGCCATAAACGGACCAAAATTCCTATGCGATATCTCACCCGTTTTATACGACAGGTAGTTATACCTTTTCCAGTTTGACGATGATCTGAGCCATACCGATTTAGTGTACATAACAGGCATCAATGGCAGAAACAGTCCGGGGCCAGTACCTCCCCGGGCTTTTCTTAATGTCTGCCTCATATAGGAAGTTATCCGATCGCCCTCAATCTGAGAATCTCCGTAGTACATTACCCGTATCTGACCTTTGGAAAATCTGAGTGAATCAAGAAAGTTTTGCAAAGGACCCAGGGACAGATTCCCGGAAAGTACAGGATTATCAAATCGCTTTATTGTGTCTGCCTGTACTGATTTGATTGTATCAGAAGCTTGTTTTACAGGAGATGCAGGAACTGTTTTATTATCTGAAAACAAATCAGTTATCAGTTCAGATGGAACAAATTCATAAATTGATGGAAAGAATTGATTTACCTGAATAACGTAATGAAGCCCTACAAAACAGGCCATAAAGATCAATAATAATAAAAATGACCTTAAAGGGCGCATATATAGAAAAGAATCAGCTTTTCTTTTTGATCTTTAGTTTCTGCCCAACCTGTAACTTCCCTGCACTTGATATATTATTCAGCGAAAGTACCTGACTTGTACTAACGTTGTCGAACATCTTAACAATATCCCAGATTGTGTCTCCATTACGAACGGTGTATGTAATGAATTCACCATCAGATTCCTCCTGGGGCGCTGTTACCTTTTCAGGTTGTGAATTTGCTGTTGCAGTTTTACCAACCATTTTTTGTTTCTCTTCAAATGACATTGAATTGATCTGTGAATAGAATTCGGATCTTGACTTGTCAACATAAATGACAAGCTTATGTCCTACCCTTATAGTATTCATGTAAATATTATTCCAATATCTGAGGTCGGATAAGCCAACTTTGTACCATTCGGATATATAACCGAGATTGTCATTATCCTGAACAGTATAAATAAGTTTTGTCTTGCCTTTTATGTCGGCAGTAACGTATGTAGAACGCGTTGGATCGGCAATACGTGTTGCCTTATTCAGATATATATTTGATTTATAATTTCTTATAGTATCGTTCAGATCAATGAAATCACCCAAATGGTTCATTGGCAGCGTTAGAGACTGTGATTTAGATGAACCCGGTACAAGACCTGTACGGTATGAAGGATTCAGTGCACGTAGTTCTTCCAGTGGAATTCCCATCACTTCGGAGATTTGTGCAAGATGGATGTCTTTATTAACCATTATAGTATCGGTAGCAAGAGGGATATTCAGCTGCATTGGCTGAAGGTTATGTTCTGCGTAGTAAGTAACAGCATAAGCTGCTGCAATATACTGGGGCATATAACCTCTTGTCTCCCTTGGTAGTCTGTAATAAATTTCCCAGTAATCCTTCTTATTGCCTGATCTTTTTATCGCCTTGTTTACATTTCCGGGTCCGCAATTGTAAGCAGAAATTACAAGCACCCAGTCATTATAAATACTATAGAGGTCCTTTAAATACTTTGCTGCTGCATGAGTGGATTTTAAGGGATCTTTTCTCTCATCAACAATTGAATTAATGGTCAGCCCGTACATGCGACCAGTAGAGTACATAAACTGCCACATTCCGGTTGCTCCCGATCTCCTGTTTACAGCATTCGGATTAAGAGCAGATTCAATTACAGCCATGTATTTCAGTTCTGCAGGAATACCATAAGAATCGAAAACATTTTCTATCATCGGGAAATAATAATCTTTCAGGCCTAGTACAGCACAGAATTGAGGTCTCTGTCTTACAGTATAAACCTCAATATGGCTTCTGATGATATTATTAAATGGAAGACTTATGATCGAGTTTATCTTGCTGAGCCTGTGTTCATATAATGTATCAGGATAATTCAATCCGGTTGTATCACCAGTAAACTCCTTAGGATTATTCTTCAAAGCCATTTTGACATACCATACATTTGTAAGGCTGTCGAGATCATTGGAAATTCTTTCGCTGCTGTTATCCGATTTAATTATAATTGTATCATTAATTGAGGCGGCATTAGCATTAAAAACCGCGAAGGAAGACATTATTAAAACTGCTAAAAATCTCATAATAAATAAAATAAGTTAAAATGTTACTCTCAAACCCACATTTATTCCTGCTCCCATAAAGCCTCCAGGCAGGGGTAGCTGCGAAGGAAAGACCGCAATATCAAGGTTGTCACTTATATCATAGTTAAAAAGACTGGCATCCACGTTAGCATCCAGTATCGATAAAAGATACCAACCAGCGATGCCAATATACGAAAGATCGCGGTATCTCTTATAATAATCAACCATTCGTAGCATTCCATCCTCATAATAAGCTTTATTTGCAGGAACATAAGTTTTCGGGTATTGAACAGGATCATACGTTGTAGGGTCAGCTAAAATAAGTACCTCGTAACTTTTTGTAGCCGGAATAGCATCTTTAAAGTCCTGGTAGGCTTTCATATATTTAATATAGTTCTTCGAATTTAATCCGACACTATAAATAAGTCCGCCGAAGCCTGCATACACCAATGGAATTTTCCAGATTTTTCTGTTATATATCTGACCAAGACCGGGAAATGCTACTGCCATCATTGATGCTTTAAGTGGTTCTGCAGAGAATTTAATTCTTTTTGCAGGTTTTTTAACATGAATGCTGTCTGACTTGTCAACAGGATTAATAGCTTTTTTGTTCACAGACTTAGTCACGGCAATTGTATCCTGTGCAAAACTGCTCTGCTGAAAGCAAAACAATAGCAGGACAAGTAAAATCAGTATTTTCTTAAATGTCTTCAAAATAAAATCAGTCCGGAATTTCATTTCCGGAATTTAAAGATAACGCGCGATAAAGATAATTATTTTCAGGAGTTCAGGCGGTCAAATACTCCTAAAATGCGTTCCATCTCTTCCGGAGTTTCAAAGGCGATCACTATTTTACCTTTCCCCTTTTCGTTTATTTTGAAGTTAACTTTAGCAGAAAACATCTTATTCAGATGGTCTGATAACTGGGCAAAATCATTATTAAGTTTCCTCTTCTTTTCAATTTTCCCCGGGTCTTTGACTTTTTCCGACTGAATCTGTCTTACCAGCTCTTCTGCCTGACGTACAGACAGTTCACCATCTATGATCTGATAGTAAACATTGATTTGTCTCTTTGGATCTTCAATATTTACAAGAGTGCGGGCATGGCCCATCATCAGGTGTTTATTCTTAATACCAAGTTGAATTTCGGCTGGTAGTCTGAGGAGACGGAGATAATTAGCAACTGTTGATCTTTGCTTTCCAACCCTGTCACTCAACTGCTCCTGGGTAAGCTTGCACTCATCAATGAGTCGCTGAAAACTTATTGCGACCTCTACTGAATCGAGATCCTCGCGCTGAATATTCTCAACCAGAGCCAGTTCAAGCATAGCCTGATCGTTGGCTGTTCTGACGTAAGCCGGTACATGAGTAAGTCCTGCAAGACGTGCTGCCCTCAGTCTTCTTTCACCAGCAATAAGCTGATATCTTCCGCCGCCTGTTTCGCGAACAGTAAGTGGCTGAACGATACCCAGTTTCTTAATAGAGTTTGACAGCTCTTCAAGTGCCTGCTCATCAAAGGTTGTCCGGGGCTGAAAAGGGTTTGCTTCTATTGAGTCAACAGAGATATCGAGGTTGGCCGCTACTTTTTTCTCGAGAACCTCTTTCTCTACACCGTCTATTAATGCACCAAGACCTCTTCCCAACGCATTTTTCTTTATCATATTCATTTCTGTTTTACTCTTTCTTCCTGTTTCTCAATTAACTCTTTGGCAAGACTAAGATAATTGATCGTCCCCCTTGAGTCAGCATCGTACAGAATAGCAGGCTGACCAAAGCTGGGAGCTTCTGAAAGCTTGATATTCCTCTGAATAATAGTTTTAAAAACCATCTGTTGGAAATGCTTATTTACCTCATCAGCAACCTGATTAGATAGCCTTAACCGCGAGTCGTACATTGTAAGAAGGAACCCTTCAATCTCAAGTTCCGGATTAAGATTATTCTGAATAATTTTAATTGTATTTAACAATTTACCAAGCCCCTCCAGAGCAAAATATTCACACTGAACCGGAATAATAACCGAATCTGATGCAGTAAGAGCATTAACTGTAAGCAGTCCAAGTGAAGGAGAACAGTCAATTAAAACATAATCATAGTCATCTTTGATTTTCTTAAGAACCTCTTTTAGAATTTTCTCTCTCTCTGGTCTGTCGAGCATTTCAATTTCAGCACCTACCAGATCAATATTTGAAGGTATAATTGACAGATTTTCAACTTCACAGCTCATTAAGGCTTCTGAAGGCTCTTTACCGTCTATCAGGCAATCATAAATTGTGCACCTGATCTGCCGTGTGTCGATACCTATTCCTGAGGTAGCATTTGCCTGTGGATCTCCATCGACAATCAGTACTTTCTTTTCAAGAGCAGCAAGACTTGCGGCAAGGTTAATTGCTGTTGTTGTCTTACCGACACCACCCTTCTGATTCGCTATAGCTATTATCCTTCCCATCTGTTTTCCTTTAATTATTTGAGTTTTATTTCGAGCCTCAAATTTACCATTTAAGAACTACCTCTGCCGGTAGTGAAAGATGTAATTGTAAACATTTTTTTCGGGGTTTTCAACATCTTATTAACATAGTTAAAATATTCATAAATGCTTAACTAGCTGATTTTATGGACATTTGCCCATTACCCTAATTCCAAAAATAAAATGATTATAATCTGGTTTACTAATATTTATCTGATTTATTTTCATCTTTGTCTGCTAATCAACCAAACCGAGAGATGAATCAAAACTCTAATGCAAAAGACTGGCTGGTCATAGTAAACCCTAATGCAGGTAACGGAAAAGGGAAAAAAGACTGGAATACCATTTCGTCACTCATGAAAAAAGCGGAATTGCCCTTTGCCGTTAAATTTACAGAAAGGAAAGGGCAGGCCATTGACTTTACCAGGGAAGGTATTAGTGATGGTTTCAGAAAAATAATATCGGTTGGTGGTGACGGAACTCTGAACGAAGTTGTTAATGGTGTTTTCTTAAATGTTATATGTTCCACAACGGATATCTCTCTCGCATTGATACCTGTTGGTACCGGCAATGACTGGGGAAGAATGTTCGGGATACCTCTTGATTATGAAAAGGCCATTAAAATAATAAGCGATAACAAACAAATGTTACATGATACGGGCATGATTAGTTTTTACAATGGAACTGAGAAGAAATCAAGATACTTTATAAATATAGCCGGACTGGGATTTGAATCTGTGGTGGTTAAAAGGACCAATGATCAAAAGGATAAGGGACGAGGCGGAAAACTAATCTATTTTTACAACCTGCTTATGAGTCTGATATCTTATAAAAACACAAAAGCAGAAGTAGAAATTGACGGGAAAAAGATCGACGCAAATGTATTTTCAATCAACGTAGGAAACGGAAGATACTGCGGCGGAGGTATGAGACAGACACCAAATGCCCTGCCAAATGATGGTCTGCTCGATTTAACAATAATAAATGATATGGGAAAGTTTGAGATTATCAGAAACCTTAAAATGTTATATGATGGTTCGATACTCAGCTATCCTAAGATTGACGGGTATAAATGCAAAAACATTAAGGTTACTTCTGATTCAATTATATACACTGAAGCTGACGGGGAATCACTTGGTCACACACCTGTGGAATTCAGTATCGTACCTGCAAGTCTCAATATAGTTTACGGAACAAAAATTATTCAGTAAGCTTAATTTCATAGAGCTTTGGCCATCTTTTCCCGGTAACAAAAATTCTATTCCCATCGGGATCATAGGCGATTCCATTTAAGCAATCTGTTTCTGAATCCCTTTCTGATTCAGGCAAAATGCCATTCATATTGATGTATCCCAATACTTTCCCGGTAACAGGATCAATCCTTGCAATATGATTATTCATCCAGATATTCGCCCATATTTCACCATTAATGAACTCCAGTTCATTCAGAGAGTCAACCATGTGGGTATTGTCGTAGACTTCAATTCTCGAAGTTTCAGTAAATGTCTCTGGTTCATAAAAGTAAAGAATATTAGATCCGTCACTCAATACAATTTTATCATTCAGGGTTGTTAATCCCCAGCCCTCGGTAGGATAATAGATCTTATTGATCAATTTGAAAGTTGATTTTTCATAAACAAATCCAATTTTATTTCTCCATGTTACCTCGAATATTCTATCCTGGAATAAAGCGATGCCTTCTCCGAATAACGAGCCATCAAGATTATGCTGCCTGTTTACCTTGCCTGTTTTCAACTCCACTTCTCTCAGGTTCGAACCATTCTCACCCGTACCTTCAAACAAGAGCCCATTATCATATACCAGTCCCTGGGTAAATGCATCCTTGTCGTGAGGATACGAATTCACAACTTTATAACCATACTTTTTTGGAACAATGTCGGAGTAAATTATCATAAAACGGGTAATAGTATTCTGTTGTCTTCCCCCCTTGTAAGAGATAGCTTTCAATGATCTTCTGCCGGTAGTATTTGTGAATACCGGAGGGATAGTGTATTCCAATGATCCGGATTTGAGAGTGGTAACTGCTTTCCCGTTAAAGGAGATTAAGACTGAATCAGGTAGTTTACTTTTATCCTCCAATTCCAGAACGACCTTAATATTATCTTTGAGTTTGAAACCGGTATTCTCGTCAGGGGAAATCATTTTAATGAGCCTTACAGCAACTTCTGCATTTGAAATTTCGACAGGTTTAACAGAAGCTGTGTTCTTTTTATCAGGACGACCTGAACATGAAAGTGTCCATGCGAGAAAGAGCACAGTGAAAGGGGGAATAACGCATTTAGGGTAATTTATTCTCATCTGATTTGTTTTTCCTGGTAAAAAGTAGATTTAATATTCTTTTAGGTACCGAAGTAATCCTGTTTTCTAACTCCTGTTGATGGAGATCAAAAGGGTTAAGCATCTGCCATATTTCGCTCCATCCCGGGAACCCTCCTATATTCTTATCATCAATATAAATGTCGGCATTAATCTTGCGGCTGATTGTTTCATCTAAGATCTCCTCGGGGTAATTTTTATTTACGGCATAAAATTCAACTCCATTCTTACGGCAGAATTCCACAGCATCTTCCAGCTCTTTACCACTCCTGAAAGTCCATAATATAAGCCTTGCACCCATCTTGTCGAGTTCCTTTAAGGTAAGAAAAGCAAAAAGTTTTTCTTTCCCTATTCCAGGATACTCGTGCTCAACTATTGTTCCATCAAAATCTACTGCAATCTTTATCCCGGCTAAATAATCCATCCAATTAATGTTATTTGAGACAAATTTAATCCATATCCCATAGATCGCGCTGATTTTAGCAGAATTTATCCTAATTTTGTTATACATCTGTTACAACTGCTATTAAAAATGAAATATATTCCAAATTTTATTACTTCGCTGAATCTGACATCTGGATTTATTGCGATAATATTTGCTGCCAACGGAGATATTGTAACTGCTTCATGGTTTATACTTGCAGCGATGATATTCGATTTTCTTGATGGTTTTTCAGCCAGATTACTTAAAGCATATTCCGCGATAGGAAAAGAACTCGACAGTCTGGCAGATGTGGTAAGCTTTGGTGTTGCACCCGGACTGATTATTTACCAGCTGTTAAACGATTCTCTTTCATTATCTGCACCAATAAATGATGCTGATAGTATAAAAACTTTCCTGATAATGATAATCCCTGCGATAATGCCGGTTTGCGGTGCTTTGCGTCTTGCTATATTCAATCTTGATACAACTCAGTCTTCAACATTTAAAGGCCTTCCAATACCTGCCAATGCACTTGCAGTGATCTCGGTCGTTATTGCGGCTGAATACTCTCATTCAACCTTTTTCAGTTCATTTACAGGTTCTCCTCTGGCAATGATTTTACTGGCTCTGATTTCATCTGGGTTAATGGTGACCAGGATTCCATTAATATCCATGAAAGTTACAAATCTGAAGCTTAAAGGAAATGAGGGAAGGTTAATTCTTGCAGGACTGGTACTTGTCTCCTTTGCATTTTTGGGATTTAACGCTGCACCGCTTATCATACCGTTTTACATCCTATCATCAATGATCGCCCTATTATTCTGATAAATTATTCCTTTTCTGGAAACTTCTTTTCGTAATAAGTTAACGCAAGTTTTATAGCAAACCAGCATAATATTATAAATGCCGGCCAGATGAGGTATTGAAGAATTTGGCTAATGTACATGGGTTATTGTCTAATTGTCGTGATGTCTGTTTGTCAAATCGATTTACCTTTTGTCTTTTTCCCCTTCGCTTCGCTCTGGGTCTACGCTTCGCTTCGACTTTTGTCTTTTGTCTTAATATTTATGTTCCTCCGAATTCATTTCTTCTTCAGTTATTTTGCTGTTATTGATTGCTTTCCATGCGTACCAGATATATGCCAGAATGAATGGGATAATAAATGAAAAGTACATCATGGTTTTCAGAGTGAAGAGACTCGAAGATGCATTTCGGATGAATAGTGAACTCTGGAAATTGTAAGATGATGGATAAAAAGATGTATTGTTGAATCCGGCAATCAGAAACAGTGAGAATACAGCAAGCACTGTTCCTGGTCCTGAAAACCAGATCCCATTCCGGCTTTTCTTTATAACTGAGATGCCAATTCCATATAAAACTCCAACTACTCCTGCAAGAAATATTATAAGCACAACAGGCATCTGAAGAAAATTATGCAGATATTTCAATTTCTCTGAAGTAACAGTACCTGTTGAATCAGAAGTCAATCCTGATGATAGAACCAGTGAGATAACAAAAAACAGGAAGGACAAAAGAAAAGGGATAGAATTTATAATCAACTTTTTACCAGAGTTTTTTACAAGGTCTTCATCATCAATAGTGTTGATCAAATATAATAGTCCATTAATCCTTGCAAGAAACAAAACGGCAAAACCAAGTGCCAGATTCCGGATATTCAATAATGATTCAAGTCCATACCATTGGGTTTCCCAATGTACCTGATTAAAATAATTAAGGCTGAACCGGGAGCCGGTGAAGAAGGTTGCTACAGCCACCCCGATAAGGAACGGTCCAAGTGACCCGTTCAGGAAAAGAAATATGTCGAAAGTTTGTTTTCCGAATACATTGCCTGGTTTTGATCTGAATTCATAGGCTACCGCCTGAATAATAAAACTGAATAATATTGCCATCCATACCCAATAAGCTCCTCCGAAGCTGGTTGAATAAAAAAGCGGAAATGAGGCAAAAAAAGCGCCGCCAAAAGTGACCAGAGTAGTGAATGTAAATTCCCACTTTCTACCCATTGCATTGACTATCATTGTTTTCTGAAGATCATTTTCAGGAAGAGAGAAAATCAGAGACTGCCCTCCCTGAACGAACATCAGGAACACCAGCAGACTTGCCAGAAGTGAAACTATTATCCACCAATAATGCTGAAGGAAAAGATACGATATCATTGTTGCCATATAGTTGTCCTCCTAATGTCTTGGTCCTGTTTTGATTTGTTTTATCATGATTGATATTTCAGAGATGAGCAATCCGGTAAAAAGGACAGCGAAGAGTATGAAAGTTGTAATCACCGACCCTGTTTTAATTTGTGATACTGCACCAGAGACATTCATAAGATCCTGAATGATCCATGGCTGACGACCCACTTCTGTAAGTATCCATCCAAGTTCACTTGCGATATAAGGGAGCGGTAATGAAAAAAGTACTATCCACAAAAACCATCTTTTGTCAGCAATTTCATCTCTGAACAGGAAGTAAAGAGCCATTGCAAAGATCAGTAAAAAAATAAATCCGAGCATTACCATTAGGTGAAATGAATAAAAAGTAACAGACACATTCGGGATTACATCTTCAGGACTCAAAACTGAAGCGTAGCCAAAATATCTGAAATAGTTTGTCTGGAAATCTTTATCATTGAAAATCCCCTTTATGCTTTCAATCTGTTCTTTATCCTTTGTCATTCTCGCTCTGCTGTAAAGCTGAAGTACCCCAAGTGCATATTTGCCCCTTTCCATCTTTTCCGGAGTGGCCATTATCTTTCTTTCTACATTCCCGTCAATATGATCTTTTAATCCGGGAACATAAGCATCTTTATCACCTCCTGTAAGTACTGAAAGTAAACCTGGAATTTCAATTTTTATCGCGAAATCCTTAACAGTCTTACTCCCAATCTTTTTATCTGAGTCTTTCAGAAATCCGAAGGCAACCAGTCCGGCATTGGTTTTCCCTTCATACAGGGCTTCCATGGATGCAAATTTAACGGGCTGCACCTGAGATATGGTTCTTGCGGAAGAATCACCAGTGAAAGCAACTAAAAGTGAGGATAACAATCCAAAAATCCCGGCTATCAATATGCTGCGTTTTGCCATAATCTGCTCTCTCTTTCTTATAAGGAACCATGAGCTTATACTTAAAACAAACATCGAAGCAAGCAGGAATCCAGATGAAATTGTATGTAGAAATTTATCGACTGCAACCTGATTGAAGATGACTGCCCAGAAATTAACCATTTCATTTCTTGCTGTCTCCGGATTAAAAATCATTCCAACAGGATGTTGCATCCATGCATTTGCAACAAGTATCCACAGAGCTGACAGATTAGCCCCGACTGCAACCAGCCAGGTTGATGTAAGATGAAACTTTTTACTCACTTTACTCCAACCGAAAAACATTACCACTACAAATGTCGATTCGAGAAAAAAGGCCAATATCCCTTCAACAGCAAGGGGAGCACCAAAAATATCACCCACAAACCAGGAATAGTTTGACCAGTTTGTACCAAACTCAAATTCAAGAATAATCCCAGTAGCAATTCCGATCGCGAAATTTATCCCAAACAGAGTCATCCAGAACCGGGTAATTCTTTTCCATTCTTCATTACCTGTTTTTACATAGATGCTTTCCATTATTGCAAGGATGAATGATAATCCAAGCGTCAGCGGAACAAAAATCCAGTGGTAAATTGCTGTCAGTGCAAATTGAGCTCTTGACCAGTCAACAAGACTCATATCAAAATTATCAATCATGGGTAGCAGGTGAATTAATTAATTGATCCCGGACGTATTCACTTCTTTGTTTATCGTTATCATATTTTGACTTAAGAAAATCATGGAAAAAGAAGATCTTCAATAGAGCAAACATAATAAAAAGCTTGATGATGATGATTATCCAAACTTTTCTTCCCCAATTTGGCATATCTCTGAAACCATCATAATATAAACGGATGAACCTGTTTAAAATAAGCAATATCCGGTTCATTTATCAGTACTTAAATAATAACTTAAATTCAGTTAAATGTAATTAAAGTCAGGCATCGGTTTCACTGCCTGCCTCGACGTTTCCTTTGGAAGAACCGAATTTCCTTCCACCCATATTCTCTGGTGACAGACTCGAAGTAATACGTTGCACTGCTTTAAAATTGTAAAAAAACTCCCTTGCCAGCACCCTAAGCACTGTATATGCAGGTATGCCCAATATCATACCCGGAATCCCGGCAGCAAAACCGGATGCCAGTACAACAATAAAAATTTCAAGAGGGTGAGCTTTAACACTGCTGGAGAAGATTACTGGCTGAAATACAACATTATCAATTAAATGGACAATGGCTTCAACAATCATCATATAGGTAACGAGAGGTATAACAACAGTGGCAAAATCCTGATTTATGTGCGAAGCTACCCCCATTATTATTGCAATAAATAATCCAATCCATGGACCAACATACGGAATAACGTTTAAAATTCCAAGGATAAGTCCCATTACAAGAGCCTGCTGAAAATCGATACCCACTATGGTCATTCCAATAGTAACAAGTATCATAACACAAGTGCTCTGAATAACTATTCCGATAAAATATCTTGTAAGAAGTTTTTTAATTGAATTTAAGGCCCTGTTTACATTGTCAACATATTTATCAGGGACCCACATGAGTATTGATTCGAAGAAAAGGTGCTGGTCTTTCAAAAAGAAAAATGTTATAAACGTAATTGAGAATACTGCAACAATAATGTTTCCAAGGAAGCCCATTATCGACCCCAGAAAGTTCTGTATCATGTTAATATTAAGGACTCCTGCCACTTTTGCGACAATATAATCCTGAATTGATAGTTCTTTTGCGATATCCTTGTTAAATACTCTGAATAAGCTCTCAATTTTATTTATTGGCCCAGACACCAGCTGAACAATTTTCTCACTGTCAATAGTTGAAAAATAATTTACCTGAGTAGTAACCAGAGGAATGAAAATAACAAAAAACATCACTATTATTCCCCAGATAATTGCAAGAGTAAGGAGGGCACTTATTGAACGTGGAAAAACCCATTTCCTGATTCTGATCCTGCAAAAAAGATCTACAAGAGGACGCCCCATTATTGACAAAACTCCTGAGACAAGGATATACACAACAATACTCCGGAAATACCATACACAAGTCAGAAACAGCAATATTCCCAGGAAGATCAGAATGTTTCTCCAATTTGCTTTCATCATAAAAGGCATTTCTTTCTACAAACCTACTCGAAATTTTTTGAATTCGCTAAAAAACCTGCACCCCTTGCCCATTTGTAATATTCCAATAAAAAATCACGGCTAATTACCGGGAATTTTTAATTGTTCACATCCTTCAAGGAATCTTTCGCCAAATCTTCTTCCAAACTCTTTAAGCTCCTTTTCCTTTGATCCGCCGGGAGAGAATTTAAAAGCTGCTGATTCTTCAAACACATTCAGCTTTAAAAGTCTGAGGTTTTCAAGTATAATTCTTGGAGATTCCCCACTCCATCCATACGAACCAAAAGCGCCGCCCAGCTTACCTCTGTCCCGAAGAGGATTAATCATAGCGAATAATTTATATATAGGAAGAAATGTGTTCTGGTTAATGGTTGGTGAACCCACTAGTATCCCATCGGCCCAGGTTAATTTATCATCAAGTTCTTCTGAAGAAACATTTTCAATATCCATTATATCAATAACAATATCTTCATTCTGAGGGATCCCTGAAGCAATAAGTTCTGCAGCTTCTTTTGTATAGCCATAAGCTGAAACATAAGCGATAAAAATATTACGGTGGCTCCTGTCCAATGTAAGCTTCATGTATTCCTCAGCATATTGTACCGACAGATCAATGGCTTTTTTGATGTTTTCACGGTGAATCGGTCCGTGTCCGGTACATATCACATCAATATCAAATGGTCTGATCCTTTCAATCGCTCTTAAAATGAACCGGCTGAAAGGTTTCATGATAACATCAAAATAATACTTAAACGTAGCTTCGTATTTATCTGAAAAATCGCTGAATAATTCAGATGAACAATAATGTGCCCCGAAGGAGTCGCAGGTAAATAATACTTTATCTTCTACAAGCAAAGTATATATTGAATCAGGCCAGTGCAGATTTGGCGCTGCAATGAATCTGAGTGTCTTATTACCCAGATCAAGTGTATCGCCATCCTTTACAATCAACGACTTAAAGGGCATATTGACAATATCCTGAAGGTATCTTATTGCATTACCGCTGCCAACGACCGTTGCCGATGGCGCCAGATTAAGAAGAAGTTTCAGGCTTCCTGAATGGTCAGGTTCAGTATGATCAACAATTATGTACTGAATATCCGCGGGATCAGTGACCGCCTTAAGTTTTGCCAGATAGGTTTCGCTGAATTTTTCCTTGGCAAGCTCAACAATTGTCTTCTTTTCGGCATTAATGAAGAAAGAATTGTAGGTAGTTCCGTAGCTGGTATGCATTACTATATCAAATGTCCTGATATCATAATCAAGCACACCTATCCATTTAACATCACTTGTTATATCTATTATTTTGTTATCTGTTCTTCCCATTATATTTTCCCGATCAGATTTTTGCGATGATTGTTTTATTTGCCTTCACTAACTGGAGGATTGGCACCTCGACTTCAGTTCCTATGGGTAAAAAAACATCAACTCTTGAACCAAATTTAATGAAACCAAGCTCATCTCCTTGCATAACTTCTTGATTTTCTTTCGAATATGTGACAATTCTTCTGGCAACTGCTCCGGCTATCTGCCTTATTAATATCTCAGTACCTGCTTTAGTTTCAACTACAATTGTGCTCCTTTCATTCAATTCAGAAGATTTTGGATGCCAGGCTACCATATTATGGCCCGGATGATATCCGACATATTTGATACGTCCTGAAACCGGATACCTGTTGGTATGTACATTGAAGGGAGACATGAATACTGAAATCTGGAGACGCATATCCTTAAAATATTCGTTTTCCATAGTTTCTTCAATTACAACAACTTTTCCATCAGCCGGAGCGTAAACCAGTGTGGGATCAGGATCAAGTTTTCTCGAAGGAAGCCTGAAGAAGAAGAGTAAAAATGCATAAAGCATAAGTGAGCAAAGGATGAAAGCCCATCTTATCAGTTCTATATCAACCCAAATAATGCTTACTAAAATATTAATAATCAGTAATATTATAAAACCGAAAACTAAAATCTTATACCCTTCCTTATGAATACTCATTAATCTAAATTTTGCACAAAAGTAATCAACTCCTGCCAATCAACAAAAAAGTGAAATAAAAAGATATACCAATGGGAAAGAAATGATTGCACTATCGAAGCGATCGAGAAATCCCCCATGCCCCGGCATTATTGAACCAGAATCCTTAACCCCAATGCTTCGTTTAAGCATCGATTCCACAAGATCGCCATAAGTGCCTGCAATAGAAATAATTACAGAGATTATTATCCAATGTATACTATCGACAACCCCCAACCAGCCCGAAAGCAGACAGGCAACAAGGGCAGCCGCAATTACCCCTCCAATAAAACCTTCCCATGTTTTCTTAGGGGAGATACGCTCAAACAATTTGTGCTTTCCAAAAGATGCTCCGGTAAGGTAGGCCCCTGTGTCATTTGCCCAAATCAGGAGAAAGAAACCTATTATGATCCCAGGAGAAAACTGAATGTTCTTATGAGGTAAAATTGAGTCAAGACCTGTTCTGGAGAATGCTGAAAAAGCAAACATTGAAAATGGTAACGCAGTATAAAGCACTGAAAAAAAAGTGTGTGCCAGAGAATCAAAGGGTTTTTCCTGTTTTCTGTAGAGCTCAACTACCATAATTAGCAGCATCATTGGGATAAGCACAAGGAATGAGTTCTTTGGAATCATTCCTGCAGCAATGAGGGTTGAAATAATATATGCTGTTACCCCTGTTATAATACCGGGCACCATTTGGGGCCTTACACCAGTGTTCCTGATTATGAGATAATACTCATACTGTGTTCCAATGAGTAAGATCATTCCTGTTATAAAAAAGGATACCGGGTGGAGCCAGAACCCTCCCATCACGAATATTACTATCCATGCTCCGGTTAAGGTGCGTCTGAAAAAATTATTCAAAACTTAACTGTATTATTCTTTACTTTTCGTTTTTGACTTTTTCGCAGTTTTTTTTGGAGCCGGTAATTCAGCAACATCATCTTTCTCCTTTTTAACTTCTTTTTCAACTTCTTTAGCATTCGTCTCCAGTAAGGATTTAGCTTCAGCTTCTTTCTCATCCTTTACGAGATCACCTTTCCTTTTTCCAAAAATCCTTTCAAGATCTTCACTGAATATTACCTCTTTCTCAAGAAGCAGTTCTGCGAGCTCTATAAGTCCTTTCATATTATTTTTCAGAACTTCCTTTGCTCTTATGTACGACTCGGCTATAATAAGATTGACCTCTGCGTCGATTAGTTCTGCAGTCTTCTCACTGTATGGCTTTGTAAATCCAAAATCAGATTGGCCCGATGAATCATAGAAACTTATATTCCCGACCTTTTCGCTCATGCCGAAGAAGGAAACCATCGCATATGCCTGTTTCGTGATTTTTTCAAGATCACTCAGAGCGCCGGTTGAAATTTTTCCGAAGACAAGTTCTTCCGAAGCTCTCCCGCCAAGTGCGTAAGCCAATTCGTCAAGAATTTGTTCAGTAGTAGTAAGTTGTCTTTCTTCAGGAAGATACCAGGCAGCACCCAGTGCTCTCCCTCTTGGGATTATAGTTACCTTAAGAAGAGGACTGGCATGTTCAAGAAGCCAGCTTACAGTAGCGTGTCCTGCTTCGTGATAAGCAATGGTCTTTTTCTCAACCATGGATATAATCTTGCTTTTCCTTTCCAGTCCGCCAACAATTCGGTCTATTGCATCAAGAAAATCCTGCTTTTCTACAACTGTTTTGCCTTTTCGTGCTGCTATCAGAGCAGCTTCATTACACACATTTGCAATGTCAGCACCTGAAAATCCGGGGGTCTGTTTTGCCATGAACCCTATATCAAAGGTTTTATCAATCTTTATCGGACGCAGGTGGACTTTGAATATTGCTTCTCTTTCATTCAAATCGGGAAGCTCAACATGAATCTGACGGTCAAAACGACCGGCACGCATCAGCGCACGGTCAAGGATATCAGCCCGGTTTGTAGCTGCAAGAATTATTACTCCCATATTTGTACCAAAACCATCCATCTCTGTAAGAAGTTGGTTAAGAGTATTTTCACGTTCGTCGTTCGATCCATAATTAGCATTACGACCTCTGGCACGGCCAACAGCATCTATCTCATCAATGAAGACTATACAAGGTGCTTTTTCCTTAGCCTGCTTAAAAAGATCTCTGACCCTTGAAGCTCCGACACCAACAAACATCTCAACAAAATCGGATCCTGAAATAGAGAAAAAAGGAACATTAGCTTCGCCTGCAACAGCTTTTGCCAGCATTGTTTTACCTGTTCCCGGAGGGCCTATTAACAAGGCCCCTTTTGGAATTTTACCTCCAAGCTGAGTATATTTCTTTGGGTTCTTAAGAAAATCAACAATTTCCATAACCTCTGTTTTTGCCTCTTCGAGTCCGGCAACATCATTAAAGGTTAATTTTACATTATTATCCTTATCAAAAATCTGAGCACGCGATTTACCTACACTGAAAATACCTCCTGCTCCACCTGCAGCGCCGCCAGACATTCTCTTCATTAGAAACAACCATAGAATAACTAATAAAGCAGGAAACAATAGCCATGAAAGGGCATCTGCCAAATAGTTCTTACGGTCAATATTTTCAGGATAGATAAGTTCAGTGTATCCTGCATTTTTTTCTGCCTCCAAAATGAATGGTTCAAAACTGGCGTTATCACCAATATTAAAAGTAAAGTTTGGACTCGGACCGGAAATGCCCAGACCTGATCCGGGTTTTGCCTGTTTAGGATATCTACCCGATTCAAGCGCTTCCTTCTTAAGGTAGATCTCAGCCTGATCTTTATTTACCACAATAATTTTTTCAATATCGTGGTTAGTGATCATAGTCTTGATCTCATTTTTGGTGGTTTTCTCTACTGTTTTTCCACTGTACAGCAGCTGAAAAAGAATAATAGATACAGCTACAATCGCAAAAATCCAGTTTGTATTAAAACGAGGTTTAATGTTTTTATCAGGCTTTTTTTCAGTGTCCTGATTATTATTAGTATTTTCTGTCATAAATATTTAACTTACTATAATTTATCTTCAATGGCTTCGATAGACGCATCAGCCCAAAGTGACTCCAGGCTATAAAACTTCCTGTACTCCTCAAGAAAAACATGAACAATTACGTTACCATAATCCAACAGCACCCAAAAGCAATTATCAAGTCCTTCAATATGAAAAGGCTTCTCTCCGGCATCTAGTCTTACAGTATCTTCAACAGAATCACAAATTGAACTCACCTGCGTTCCGGAAGGTGCCTGGCAAATAACAAAATAATCTGTAATCCTGTTCTCAAGTTTCCGCAAATCAATTTTCAGTACGTTCTGTCCCTTCTTTTCAAAAATTCCCTTTAATATACTTTCTAAAAGGACATCAGTTCCGTCAGACTTTTTCTTCATCAATAACTTATCAGTTTGAAATTAAGTCGCAAAAGTACCACTTTTATCTGTACTTTTGTTACTGTTTCTACTTTTGCAATTTCAATGCCAATCTTGATCACAACGACAGAACATAAGATTTAAACAATTCTCAATCTTTCAACTTACTGCTAATCATGATAATAGGATCAAAACTACTTTTTATTGAAAACCTGCCATCCACAAATCTGCATGCCGTTCGGCTTATAAAGAATAATGACATATCAGAAGGAACAATTATCTATACAAATTATCAATTGGCCGGCAGGGGGCAAATGGGGAATAAATGGGAAAGTGAAGATAGCAAAAACCTGTTAATCAGCATTGTACTCTTTCCTTCAATGATAAATCCGTCCGATCAATTTGTTCTTTCAATGGCCATCTCTCTTGGGATTTGTGATTTTTTGAAGAGATATATTCCTGTTTGCGGAATAAAATGGCCAAATGACATTTATGTAAACAATGACAAAATAGCAGGTTTGCTAATCGAGAACTCCATTATGGGGGATAAGGTAGAAAATACAATAGCAGGTATTGGTCTCAATATTAACCAGAATAAATTTTTAAGCGATGCACCAAATCCTGTATCTCTCAGAATGATTACGGGGAAAGAATATGATCTGAATACTTGTCTTTATCAATTGGCTGACGACCTCGACAAACGATATAAACAATTGATTGCCGGAACCCTTATTCAAATAAAGGAAGAATATACTTCAAACCTCTATCGTTTAAATGAATGGTGCAATTACAGAGATAAAAACGGATTCTATCTGGGGCGAATAAAATCTATTTCTGAATATGGAAATTTAATGATTGAATCAGAGTCGGGGATTATAAACGAGTATTCCTTCAAGGAGGTCGATTTTATTCTTTGATGTTTTTCCAGTCTGTAAACTTCTCCATTTCATTAACCAGCATTTCGAGAAACTGGACAATCGGTTTGGAAGCCATCATCTTCAACATCGGATTAAGATCTGCATTCAGTGAAACTATCACTTCAGCAGTGTTTTTAGCACTATTTACTATATCCAAAACCAGCGTAAAATCATTTTTCTTCAGAGCGTCACCATTATATACCACCTTTTTAAACATCTCTTTCTCAGCAAGCCGTAAACTCACCGTTCCGAGCATTGATACGTTAAAACTACACGATTCTCTATCCGACAGCCAGTTGCTTATGGTTCCCTGAGGTATAAATCTTTCAAAATTCCTGATGTCAGTCACAAATGTGTAAACTTCTTCAGAACTGCAGGTTAACTTACCTGACCTGCTTTCAAAATATGATAGATTGGACATAATACATTTTCTATTTTAAACCCCAAACCGAAGGATCGACTCTCCAGCTCTTTAGGGTTTCAACCTCAGCCTGACTGATATATCCTGTTTTAACAGCGGTATCAATCAGAACCGAGTAATTGCTAAGCGTATGCAAAGCACAATTTTCAGTGGCAAAATCATCAGAAGCTTTCTTAAATTCATAGGAAAATATGGCGACCATACCTAAAACATTACAGCCTGCTTCCCTGAGGGCTTTTACAGAGCTAAGACTACTTCCCCCCGTTGATATAAGATCCTCAATAACAACGACTTTCTGTCCTTTTTCAAAATAGCCTTCAATCTGGTTACCCAAACCATGTTCCTTTACTCCCGACCGGACATAAATAAAAGGTAAACCCAGCTTATCTGCTGCTAAAGCCCCATGAGCGATAGCTCCTGTTGCCACTCCTGCAATCAATTCAGCCTGAGGATAAAGCTCCTGGATAAGCATAGCGAATGAATCACGTATATATGACCTCACTTCGGGAAATGAGAGAGTTTTTCTGTTATCACAATATATTGGCGACTTCCATCCTGAAGCCCATGTAAAAGGATTTGACGGTTGCAATTTAATTGCTTTAATTTGTAAAAGATATTCAGCAGTTTTTTTTGCACTTTGCTCCATAAGAATATGTATAAAGTTCATTTCGAAAACAGATTCATAATGATAAGCCCTGAACCTGACCGGTTACAAAAATACGGCTTATTCCATAAATTCTATGATACAAAAGAACTTTATAAGTTAATAGCAGATTTTCAGGCAGATAAAAGCATTCCCGCCATAAACATTTACGGATCTGATATACAGCATATCTGGAAAATCTTCCGAATCTATTTCTCTGAGGTAGGTGCCGCCGGCGGTTTGGTGAAGCACACAACAGGGAGATACCTTTTTATTGAAAAGAAAGGGAAACTGGACCTTCCAAAGGGGCATATTGAACCCGGAGAAGAACCAGAGGCATGTGCTTTAAGGGAAGTTAGTGAGGAGTGCGGGATAATAGGACACAAAATCATCAAGCCAATCCAACCGACTTATCATACTTATAGCTGGGAAGGAATTTCATACCTCAAAAAAACGCATTGGTTCCTGATGCAATATGATGGGGAAATGATTACTGAACCTCAGACTGATGAGGGAATTACAAAAGTTGAATGGCTTTTCCCTGATGAATTAAATAAAATCAAAACAAGTGCATGGCTGTCTCTGATGGAAATCATCAACTGTTCTGTACTCAGATCATGATGATCTACTCCTCTTCTATCTTATAGTTTTTGAGATCAATGGCCACCGGAACAAAGATAGAGGCATCTCCCCCGTTTTTGATGATATCGCGTACAATAGTTGAATTTATATGAGAATGTTCAGGTACTGTAAGCAGAAAAACTGTTTCAATATCAGGAGCCATCACTTTGTTTACCTGTGCAATAGCCCTTTCAAATTCAAAATCAGCTGATGTTCTTAGTCCCCTCACGATGAACCTGGCACCAATTATATTGCAATAATCGACCGTAAGTCCTTCATAATGATCAATTCTAATTCTTTGTTCATTGTGAAAAACTTTTTTTATCATCTCTTTCCTCGTTTCGAGTGTATAGAAGCTTTTTTTTAATGCGTTTGCTCCAACTGCAATAACTATCTCGTCAAAGAGGTTCAATGCTCTTCTGACTATAGCTTCATGCCCGATTGTTATGGGGTCAAATGATCCGGGAAAAACAGCTACTTTCTTCATTCGAATGATATGTTTTTAGGGTTCTTAACTTTTTGTTTAAGTAATGCAAGTTCAAGGACACCCATTATTGTTTCAACGTAATTGAATTTTAATCCCCTGATATAGATCTCCTTAATATTTTCCACATCTTTCCTGTTCTCTTCTGAAATAATAATTTCTTTTATCCTTGCCCGTTTAGCTGCAAGTATTTTCTCCTTTATTCCGCCAACAGGTAAGACTTTTCCTCTTAGAGTTATTTCACCTGTCATTGCCATATATTTTTTAACCTTTCTCTGGGTGAATGCCGAAGCAATTGAGGTTGCCATAGTTACACCGGCCGATGGGCCATCTTTTGGAATTGCACCTTCAGGAACATGTATGTGAATATTCCATTTCTCAGAGAAATTATCTGGAAGTCCCAGCATTTCAGCGTTTGACTTCAGGTATTCAAGGGCAATAACAGCAGATTCTTTCATAACATCACCCAGATTACCGGTTAAGGTCAGTTTTCCTGTACCTTTACTGAGGCTTGTTTCGACAAACAGAATTTCTCCACCGGCAGTTGTCCAGGCCAGACCAGTTACAACACCGGCCTGATCATTACCGGAATACAAGTCGCGTGTATATCTCGAAGGACCCATCATCTCACTAATTGCTGATACTGTGAGAGCTGTATCGTATTTTGTTTCTGATGCAATGTTTTTTGCAATAACTCTTACAACTTTTGCCAGCCTTTTATCAAGTTCCCTGACACCTGATTCCCGGGTATATTTTTCAATCAGTTCTTCCATCACTTTCTTATCGATAGTGATCTGTTCCTTTTTTACACCGTGATTTTCAAGTTGTTTTGGGAAAAGATGCCGTTTTGCTATCTCAAGTTTCTCCTCAACAAGGTAACCTGTAATTTCTATCAGTTCCATTCTGTCCCTTAATGCAGGACTAATAGTTGCAAGGTTATTGGCAGTAGCTATAAACAAGACTTTCGACAGATCATATTCCATCTCAAGAAAATTATCGAAGAAGGTACTGTTCTGTTCAGGATCAAGAACCTCAAGCAAAGCAGAAGACGGGTCGCCTCTGAAATCCTGTCCTACTTTATCAATCTCATCAAGAATAAAGACCGGATTTGAGGAGTCGGCTCTTTTTATACTCTGAATTATCCTTCCCGGCATTGCGCCAATATATGTTTTTCTATGTCCCCTGATTTCTGCCTCATCGTGTAATCCGCCAAGTGACATTCTGACATACTTTCTGTCAAGAGCTTTTGCAACCGACTTGCCGAGTGATGTTTTTCCAACCCCCGGAGGACCGTAAAGGCACAGGATAGGAGATTTAAGATCACCTTTTAACTTAAGAACGGCCAGATGCTCAAGTATGCGTTCCTTAACTTCGTCGAGCCCAAAGTGATCCGAGTCGAGAACAAGCCTGGCATTTTTAAGGTCGAGATTATCCGGAGTATAAACATTCCAGGGCAGATCAAGCAGGGTCTGAATGTAGTTCACCTGCACTGAGTACTCTGCTGCAGCAGGATTGAGACGGTGCATCTTATCGAGTTCTTTCTCGAACACCTTTTTTACGTCATCGTTCCAAAGTTTTGCCTCGGCCTTTTTTCTGTATTCTTCTATCTCTTTTTCAACAGGATTACCTCCCAGCTCATTCTGAATGGTCTTCATCTGCTGATGGAGCAGAAATTCTCTTTGTTGCTGATCGAGCTCGTTCTTGACTTTTGACTGCAATTCATTTTTAAGTTCAAGAACCTGTATTTCCTGTACCAGAAACTCCAAAAGCATGAATCCCCTGTCGCGCAAGCTATTCATTTCCAATAACTTTTGTTTATCCTGGACCTTAATGTCAGTATTGGAACAGATGAAATTTATCAGGTAGGTGTTATTTTCAATATTTTTTATGGCGAAAGATGCTTCAGGACTTATATTCGGATTGATTTTAATGATCTTAAGTGACATATCTTTCAAAGAGCCAACAATGGCAGTAAAATCCTTACTTAAGAGTGAAGGTTTTATTTCAGGTAGAGTTCTAACTTTTGCTATAAAGTAGGGGTCATTTGAAACAAGTTCCTGAAGCACCATCCTTTTCCTGCCCTGGATTATGGCTGTCGTTGAACCGTCGGGCATCTCGAGAAGCTTTACTATCTGTCCTATAGTTCCAACAGCATGAAGATCAGCAAATTCAGGATTTTCAGTATCCGGGTCTTTTTGTGCAACAGTACCGACTATTTTATTATTACGATATGCATCTTTTATAAGCTGAATTGACTTTGGACGGCCAATTGATATAGGAAGAACAACACCCGGGAAAAGCACGGTATTCCGGAGTGAGAGTATTGGAATTGTCTCAGGTACTTCAACATTTTCAAGTTCGCCATCATCTCCATCGGCAATAATAGGAATTATATCTCCTTCACCATCAATGATATCTGGTAGTAATATTTCGTTAACAGGTCTTCTAAATTTCTTTTCCATCTGGTATTTTACTCCTTAAATTAGGCAGAAGGCATAAGGCTTATGCCAAAATTACATAAAATTATTTCAATTGCTGTGAAAAGGGGGTATGCAATGATTGTGCCATAGTATATAAAAAACAAAAGCCCCCACGATGGAGGGCTTCAATATGTTTCGTTTTACAGATTATTTCTTTTTATTGTGATCTTTGTAGCGGGTGTTGAATTTATCAACCCTACCTGCAGTATCAACAAGTTTCATCTTACCTGTATAAAAAGGATGAGATGTATTTGAAATCTCAAGTTTGATAAGGGGATATTCATTCCCATCTTCCCATTTTAAGTTCTCTCTTGAGGGTGCTGTGGACTTGCTAAGAAAAGAAGTTCCGTTTGACATATCCTGAAATACTACAAACCTGTAATTGCTAGGATGAATTCCGTTTTTCATTGTTGTATATTTTTTGTCCTTTAATAATCCTTATAAATATTCCCCATTTAGGGTTTGCAAAATTAATTAACATTATTTAAAATGCAAAAGGAATTGCATAATTATTGATCTTATAATGGACCATCTTGCTTAACCCACTTATTTTCAGCCATTTCGTCCTTGTATCTTTTAAAAGTCAGTTTGTCATTTATCAGATAACGGTAAGTAACATGGGTTTTTGCTTTCTGCGCTCCCAGGGCTTCATAAATTGCAATCATTTTTTGGTTGAAGTCACCAACCCATGATAGTTCCAGTTCTTTAAACCAGGGTTTCTTTTTAAATGCTTCGTAGAGTTTCAGGAAGATAGCTGATTCAACTCCGCTGTTCTGATAAGTTGGATGAACACCACCGACAACTGCTCTCACCCTGGTCATTTTATGTGTTACCTTATAATATGTAAACCTGATTATATTCCAGAAATGTAGTTTCCCATTGAGTACTTTAAGTATCTGGTTCAGATCTGGAAAAAGGACAAAAAATGCAATTGGTTTATCATTAAAATAGGCAAACCAGATCAGCTCTTCATCGACGACAACTTTTGCTTTTTCAAGCGATTCTTCAAGAAAAGAAGAATCGAGCGGAGTAAAATCTTCTTTAAAAACCGACCAGGCAGAGTTATAAATTTCTACAATATCGCTTACAAATTTTTCTGAATTTTTGAACTCGAAATGCCGGAATGAATAACCCGGCCTCTTTGACAGCCATTCTGCTATTTTCATTATCCGTTCCGGAAATTGTACTATTTTTTTGTCTTTATCGCGGATATCCCTGTGATAAGAGTATTGATCAAAATAATTTTTGAATCCATACTCTTCAAATAAGGTTTTATAGTACTTTTTATTGTATGGCATTCCAAAAGCCTGCTGAATATACCCGTCAACCAAAAGTCCCCAGTTATTATCATTCTCACCGAAGTTTACAGGACCGTCCATGGCTTCCATTCCCTTCGACTTAAGCCACTCTTTAGCACTATTAAACATCAAATCAGCAGCTTCTTTACTCTCTGTAACTTCAAAAAAACCAACTCCACCGGTAGGCTGGTGGTTAGCTGCTGATCTGATACCATCAATGAATGCAGCTATTCTTCCAATAGTTTCACCGTTATTATCTCTCAGAATCCAGCGGATTGCCTCCCCATGTTTAAATGTATGATTCTTCATGGGATCAAAAACAGATTCCACATTTGAATCCAGCGGACATACCCAAAACGGATCGTCCTTATATAATCTTTTTGGAAGATCTATAAATTCCTTCTTATCATGTTTTGATATAACTTCAACTATCTGCATGCCATTTAAGGTAATTGCCTCACTTCGTATTACTTACTGCCTACTGCTTACTTCTTACTTGAGTCTTTTTAGTGTATATCGATAATCCTGTGGTCAATAAGTATGAACAGGATGGAGATGAGTAAGGAATAGAGGGCAAAAATTTTGAGAGGAATATATTCAGCCGGTTTAATCTTCAGTTTTACCCAGAGATAAATCACCAGGAATACATTATTAATTGTGTAAGCAATAAATGATGAAAGTACTACCCCGGTAATACCATAACCCCATTTTAGCATTAAAAGACTCAATGGTATATTTATCGCGAGTTCAAGAACTGCCGCTACCATTGTTATCCGGGTTTTTTTCCGTCCCACTAATATTGTCTGCGGAAATACAAGTCTTGGGATTATCATCAACGCGTACACAAGAAAATACCTTGAACTTGTAGAAAATTCCTGCCTGAAAATAATAGGATAACCCCATCTTGCTAAAAGCATAATAAGTGCAGTAGCAGGGAACAGGAAGTGCATGAGCTGTTTTGACTTTACCTTTATTTTCTCAAGAGATTCTTTCATTTTTTCGCGGGTCGAAAATTCAGAAAGCATCGCACTACTAAGTCCGTTTGCAAGCATCAGGAACAAAGGAAATTCCTTTGCCCCATACCGGAACAAAGCAAACTTTGCCGGGTCCCTGAAAACGACTGATACAATAAAACCGTCAGTATATTGAGCTGATCCGCTTATAAGTGTAGTAATTATTAATGGGGCCCCCAGATAAAGATGCTCTTTCATGAATGTAACAGATATCTTCATTTCAGTATATCGCCTTAACAATATAATCAGCCAGATCCATCTGATACCTGTTATCACCAGCAACCCGTAAATAGACCAGATTATGTCTTTCCCAAACAACAGAGGTGTAATGACCAGTAAAAGTTGTGCGGTATATGTATAGAGCCCGTATTGAAAAATACGGTACGATCTGTTATTCAGCAGATAAATATATTCAATGAGGCAAACCGGACTGCTGAGAAGCATGTAAAGCAATAACAGATTAATAAATGGAACATTACCTCTATTATGAAAAAATGAAAAGTTATTTTTTAAAGTATGACCAAGAATAAACAAAAGGATGCTGAAAAAGCATAATATGAGGAATGCATTAAATATTTCAGGAGATTTTTCCGGACCGTTCTCCCCCAGTTTCCGATATGTTCTGTTCCTGTTATATAATGGAAGGAGTGATTGGTTAATCCCGGTAACCCAGAAAAAAGTAGAAAGCGAGGCAATAAACATGAATCCTTCAAACTGCCCGATATCATATGTTGTCAGGTGACTTTTTGTAAAGACTATGCTTATAATAAAGAAAATAACAGGCTTCATCAGTTGAAAAAACTGCATGCCTGAAATATTATCTATAAACTTTATTTTTCTCAAATCAGAAACCCACTAATTATATTCTACCTGATAACAGCCTTTAGGTTAAAAAATTGCAAGGAAGGTTCATTTTATTTCGAACCGCTCAAAGATAGTAATTGGCATCAGTATGAGAAAATAAAAATAAAATTTTGTGAAGTAGAAATTTTGACCTTATTTTGCACTCCTGAAACGGTGGATGTAGTTCAGTTGGTTAGAACGTCGGATTGTGGTTCCGAAGGTCGCCGGTTCGAACCCGGTCTTCCACCCAAAAAAAGAATACGGTATAAAACCGTAAAAATAGTGGAGACATATAAAAATAGTAGAGACGCGCAATTTGCACGTCTCTACCATATTTAATTATTTCTTCAATTCCGATTGTTTTCTGTTCCCGGTATATTTTATATATGCCACCAGTGATATCGCAGCAAGAGCGATCACAGCTATATAAACGAATGATGGCACAGGAATCGGATCTCCCGACGCATATGAATGCATGCCAGACAGATAATAGTTTACGCCAAAGTAGGTCATAAGAACCGATGAGAATGCAAACAGAGAAATCAGGTTAAATGTAAAAATATCCTTCATCCCCGGAATAGTCCGGCTATGAATTACGATACTGTATATTATAATGGTAATAAGTGACCAAGTTTCTTTTGGATCCCATCCCCAGTAGCGGCCCCATGACTCATTCGCCCATACTGCACCAAGGAAAGTTCCGATAGTAAGAAAATAGAGACCAAGGGTAAGCGTCTTGAAATTAATCACTGTAAGCTCATCAATAGTCTTGGATATTCTTTCACGATTACTGTCGTTAGACAATATCAGAAGTATCATTGTGATGAGTCCAAGTATTGCTCCCAATCCCAGAAATCCGTAACTACCTGTAATAACCGACACGTGTAGAGTAAGCCAGTATGATTTCAGTACCGGGACGAGGTTAGTTATTTCAGGATCCATAAAGCTTAGATGGGCAACCATCAGCGTCATTGAAGCCAGAACGGCAGTTGCTGAAAGAGAGAATGCTGATTTGCGACTGAAGATGAATCCTGCCAGGAGTGTAACCCATGAAATAAAAATCATTGATTCGTATCCATTGGTCATTGGCGAATGCCCGGCGATATACCATCTTAAACCAAGCCCGAGGGTGTGAAAAAGGAATCCTCCAAAAAGAAGCCATCCAAGGATTTTCACAAATAATGATTTTTCTTTTCTTCCCTTTATCACCATTGTAATCAGCCCAATAAGCATTATCAGGCCAACAGTTGCATAAAAAGGAAAGAGCTTTTCGAAAATATTCAGCTTATAATATAATAATTCAATGTTAGTCCTTGATTTTGAAGGCAGTTCATATTTAGCGAACATCAGCTGATATGAGCTTACCGATCCTTCTACCTGCCTGATAACAACAATATTATTTGTCTGAAGGGCTTCTGCTAAAACCGGGATAATCCCTTTCAGATAGGCAGAATCTTCTTTGGTAACAGCTTTTTGAAGAGCGGCTTCAGGTGAGCCCCAGTCATGAGTACCGTCTTTTAAAGGGAATATTTTCATAAAATCTCCCTTGTAAATCATATAAACAATATTAACCCGTTCGTCGATTTTCATCAACTCCTTGTCCACCTTATTTCTGTCCCCTGGCGCTTTCGCATAAGCAGCATTGACTTCTGCAGATAGTTTATAAGAACCGTTACCTTCCAGATTAACCAGTTCAGAAAACGAAGCAAGGTTTCTGCTTATACCAAGTTTGTTCTGAATATCTTTATTTGAAACCACAATCATCGGTACATCTTTCCAGTTATTAAAATCGAGATAAAGGCCAAGAAAAACCTGCATCGAAGAAAGTCCCTGGAACTCATTCTCCCTTGTCACCTTACGCAGAATATCATTACTCAGCGTGAAAAGCGGTTTGGTCCTCCCCTTTTGATCCTGAACAAGTACTTTTCCAAACTCTTCAGCTACAGCTTTATCAGGAACCAGTTTCTGTGCATTTACATTCATAAATCCTGACAGGAACAGAACCAGAATGACTACAGGAACAGATTTCCTGATGTTTGATTGCCAGTGTCCTGCAGTTATGTTGCGGAACAGGGTGTCCTTACTTATCATTGCCAGAATGATAAAGAAGAAAAGAAGAGCATAACCTGTATATGTAACAAGCATACCTGCCATATCGTGGTTAACAGAAAGGATGGTACCTTTTTCATCCTGATCGAAGGAAGATTGATAAAAACGGTATCCCTGATATTTAAGGATATTATTCATGAAGATCACAAAGGGCTTTTGAACATTACCGGCTTTATCGAGAAGGACAACATCGCTCTTATAGCCCGAAGGACTGCTCGACCCGGGATATCTTTCAAGAATAAAATCGTTTAGCTTAATGCTGAAAGGAAGAGTTATAACCTTTGGTCCATAACTGATTTCGACTGTTTTGTCACCAATAGTACATGAGCCGGAACCAACTCTTCCATCTTCTTTGTCCCAGACATATACTGTGGACGATTCATTCCCATTATAAAGATTAAATATGAAAGCATTTTTCCCGGTGTTCTGTTCTGCAGGATTCACCCCTACTGCCTTTCCATTTACTTCAGCAGCATTAGGAATAATCTTTGCCAGCACCAGATCATAATCCTTATTATTGACTTTAATTGTCTTTTTATACTCATCAGCTGTAGCAGAAGTCATCGAATATTTCGACGAGTTCACAACAAGAATTTTGCCACCTGCTTCCTTAATTGAATATCCAATAAATTTTTCAGTTGAAAAACAGCTGTTCTGCTCTTCTCCTTCCAGAATATGAATTGTGCCTTCCCAGCCAAAATATCTTGTTATACCGGCACCGGCAATCATAAGCACAAATGAAAGATGAAAAAGGAAAACAGGAAGTTTTGATTTCTTGTAAAGTTTGAAAATTATCATCTGTCCGACAAGGTTTGCAGCCAGAAGCAGTAATATCAATTCGAACCAGAAGCTGTTATAAACCGAATTGTAGGCTGCAGCAGAACCAAAGTCATTTTCAATGAAGGTAGCAGCTGCCATTGCAAAGGCAAACAGGACGAACAAAACACCCATTAAAACCTTTGAAAAAAGAAATTTAATGTAATTCATAATATTAATTTGTTTTATGTTTTTAAATTCAGGTTTGAAGACCGAAGTCGGAAGTTTTTTAAGATATACCTTCAAGCTTCCGTCTTCCGTCTTCCGTCTTCTGTCTTCCGTCTTCCGTCTTCTGTCTTCCGTCTTCCGTCTTCCGTCTTCTGTCTTCCGTCTTCCGTCTTCCGTCTTCTGTCTTCCGTCTTCCAACTTTCTCAGCCTTTTTCTGATATATCAATCAATCTTTCCTTGTCCAGAATTTTTATTTTTGAAGAATCAGAATAGATTACTCCTGAATCCTCAAGTTCCTTTAAGATCCTAACCACACATTCCTTAGCCATTGAGGTCATCTCACCCAGTTCCTGCCTCGATAGTATCATATCATATTCGTCATTATTGAATACGTCGTTTGAAAAATATAATAAAACTTCAGCCAGTCTCCCCGACATTCTTTTCTGTGCAAGATTGACCATTCGGAGTTGAGTTTTCAGCGATTTAGCGCTAATATCTTCAATAAGGCTTTCGGCGAATTCTCCATTAACCCTTACCAGCTGTTTAAAAATATCAAAACTTATAAAACAGGCATGCACTGTTGTTATTGCTGCCACAGAATATGTGTGACGTGAGTTTACATAGGCTCCCGGGCCCATAATAAGCATACCTGGTAAGCCAATACTCATTATGAAATTTTTACCTTTCAGACCTTCCATATATATCTTGGCCATACCATCAGCCAAAAATAATGCATTTGACGTCGGGGATCCTTGTTTCAACATAACTTCACCAGGTTTGAATGTTGCTTCATACCGGTTCTCGTTTATAAGAAGCAACTCACTTTTTGTCAGAAGCTGCAAATTCTTCCATCCACTGGAACAATTCGCACAATTCTCAATAAGATTTTGACCTGACATATTCCTTATTTTTAAGGGTTTCAAAAATAGTTTTTAATAGGAACAGAAACTGCAAATCTAATAAATATCACTCTAATAATTGATATTTATCACGACAAGATACTATATCTGTCAACTTTACATATCTCAAATATCATTTTTTACTGTTAATTTAATAACAGAGTTTTTATTAGCTTGCAATACGAAACTTAACTAACATACCTAATATGAAAAACGCAATTAAACTATTTTCGATCTTGCTTATCGCAGGATTTATGGCAACCGGATGTAAAGGTCCTATTGGCTCTCCGGGTAAAGATGCCAATGCAAGTTGTACGCAATGTCATAATCCCAGTGTGGTAGATGCCAAAACTACTGAATTTGAATTATCAAAGCACTCCTTTGGCGAAGCCGCTGCTACAGAAGCCGGAAGTAATACCTGCGGCCCATGTCATTTATCAGAGTCGTTTAAAGATGTTTGTAAGAATAATGTAGCTTCAACATTTACTCTGAATGCCACCACTGGGAAATATTCAAATGACTATTTCTCATCTACAAGTAAAGCATTTGGCGAAATTAATTGTTTCACCTGTCACAGTAATTTACATACTGCTTTCGATTCCACCGACTTTAAACCATTAACAACAACTGCTGCGGTATCAATGACTATGTATAAAGGCACAAAATCAATTAATCTTACACAGGATGGCGGCTCTAGCAACTTATGCATCAAATGCCATCAGCCTCGTCCTCTGACAACAAGTACCACCACATCAAATGGTGACGTTGTTGATTATGCTGTTTTGGCTTCAAGTCCAACCACTGTTTTTTATGACAATGCCGTTGGTAATGCAGCACCAAATAAGGTTATTCCGTCTTACAGAACTCATGTTCATTATGGTACTGTTGGTGCAGTTTATGCTGGTGTTGGAGGAGTTCAGTTCACCGGTACCCAGACGTATGCAAATTCAACTCATACAACCGTAGCTTCATGTGCATCTTGTCACATGTCTACTATGACAGGAAAAGCAGGGGGGCATTCATTTTCAGCTTTGGGCAACTTCAGCGGCTGTAATGCAGCAGGATGCCATGCATCAGCCGTTACTACATCCTCTACAACTTTATGGGTCACCCCGAGAACAGATATTCAAACACTTCTGAATTCGCTTGCTACAAAGATCAATGCTGTTGGAGCAGGAACAGATGTTCTGCATTCCGAACCTGATGCTACTCTGAACTTATGGGCAGGTTTGACCACCAAAAATTATGACGGCTATCTGAACATTTATGATCCGTCAACTAACCCTGCAGGTGCCTGGAAAAATCCGGCAGCATCGGGCAGCTGGACAACAGCTCAGAAAGCAACCAATACTGCATTGCCAATTTTCCCATCTTTCAAAAATGTTACCATGGGATCGATCATTAACTTCCAGATGTGCTTAAGAGATTACAGTTTGGGAATTCATAATTATAAGTATACAAAAGCCTTGCTTCAGAATTCAATCGAAGCTTTAACTGCTGCAGGATACTAGAAATAACTTAATAAATTAGGAAGGCTGTTAGAAATAGCAGCCTTTTTTTTCATATTATTTCTAAAACTGCTTAAAAAACGGTTGATAATTGATATTTATCATACGTAAATCTAATATCTATCAACAAACCATATCGCAAATAGCATATAATGTGTTAATAAAATAACAGAGAAATGTGTAACTTGCAAGTCGAATTCTTAACTAATAAACTTAATATGAAAAGCCTGATCAAATTATCATTATTTCTAATTCTTACAGGATTCATTCTCACATCGTGTGAAGGTCCAATGGGTCCTGCCGGTAAAAATGCGAATGACGTATGTATTACATGCCATAATACGGCCAATATGGACACAAAAGAAGCTGAGTATCATTTATCAAAACACTATTTTGGTACATCAAGCTCCAGAAATACTAAGTATTGTGCCAGATGTCACACAAGCGAAGGTTTTCAGGAGATAACAGCACAAGGCAAATATGTAGTGTCCAATGATATCCCAAATGGGACTCGGATCACCTGCCAGACTTGTCACAAACATGCGGCATTTGACTTTGTTGATGACACAGCTACCTTTATTCTGAGAACCACAACTCCAATTGCATTAAACTACAACGGTAATGCAACAACAACTGATTTTGGAAAGATCGATAACCTTTGTATTACCTGCCACCAGATCCGCGGTGTGACTTCTGTTAACTGGACTGATGCTACTGTAACACCTAGCGTTATCAAAACATTTAACCAGCTTCCATTCTTCCCTCTTGACAATTCAAAGGAGGGTACAACAGTTAAATTCCAGGTCGGAACAAACTTCTCAGTTCATGATGGAAACCAGTCAAATCTTTTTGCCGGAATCAACGGTTATGAGTATGCAGGAAAAACCTATACAAGAACCTGGAAACACTCCACTAACGCATGTACCGATTGCCATATGAATACATATGACCCGGATACAAAAACCGGAGGTCATTCATTGATCGTTAACAAAGCAGCTTGTACAGCATGCCATAGTGGTACAGATAAGATCACTCCTGTTCAGAGTCTGATAGATGCTAAACGTATTGAACTTGCTGAACTTCTGACAACCAGAAAAGTATTCAAGAAGTCTACAAACTCTTCAGGTGTTGTATCATATAGCGCAGAACCAACTCACGATTTCCTTGGAACTCTTTTCCCAACTACTACATCTGCAACAAAATATGCAACAGCTCTCGCAGGTGCTAACACTGTTAGTGCAACAACCGGTCTTGTAGTTTATGCAAATAATGTAACAATGGCAGTTGATGCTGATTTTGCAAACAGAATTGGTCGTGAATGGAAGTATGGTGAACTGGGTGCTGCTTACAATTACGGTTACATCAACAGTGAATTATCACTTGGAGTTCACAACCCAACTTATGCATTACAGCTTTTACAGAATTCAATTGATTGGGTGAAAGCAAATTAATTACAGTACCCTAAAATTACCAAACCTGTATAAAGAAAAAGGCTGCCTGAAATGGCAGCCTTTTCTATTAAATAAATTTCTGTGCAACCTATTTTTTGAATGTCCTCATGTAATTTACAACATTCCAGATATCATTATCTGCTAATTTACCTTCATATTTTGGCATTTCACCTCTTCCTGTTTTTGTTTTGTAGAAATGATCACCATCTGTTTGTCCCTGGAAATCAGCTTTTGAAAAATCACCCGGGAATGTTTTAAGTGCCCTGGCTTTTACACCATCGCCAAGACCTGCTTTACCATGACATGAAGCACAGTTTTTAGTATAAAGAGCAAGACCTGCTTTTGTACTTGCATCTCCGGTAGCTACCGGATTTTTCATCGATTTGGAGTTTGCCGGGACCACCCATGGTTTGGGTTGTGCTACCAATGTTGCACTGAATACTAAAACAGCAGCGCCTACAAATAAAAGTTTCATTTTTTTCATAATAATATCGATTTAATTAGTGGAATAAATACAATTATCGTGCAGAAATCATTCTATTAATCTGAATTCATCCAAAGCTTTTTGTCATATCAAATATTTATACTTATAAGCCTGATTAAAACAAAGATACAACGATCTCCGACAATGACAAACAAAACTAACCTAAATAGATTAGCTATTTTCATGATGTTTAGCAGAATTTAGAATATCATTCAATAATATGTCTGAGAATATAAAAAAAAAGTTTAAATTGCTGAAGTAGTTACTGAAATTATTTTCCTGATTTTTGGACATTTTTTATCCTATAATCCACCGGAGATCTTTACATTATGAGGAGACCTGTTAAAAATGGAAATACCTATTATCATTACTATATTCAATAAAAGAAGTTTTTCTCAATATATTTTATTATTTATTTGAAAAGTAAATTTGACATGAAGGAGAAATTTTACGGAAGTATTAAAATTCCTGCATTTTTAATTGCCATCTGTTTTACGCTGTTCGTCAGCTGTAAAAATAAAGAATCAGTTAACCCTGAAATAAAAGATGAACAGAAAGCAATACAAAAAGCAGATAGTATTAAGAGCGACAAGAAGGTTGAAGAATATGCAGTAGAAGCTCCTCCATTTAGCGATGGTATATTTCCATGCATGGATTGCCATGCAAACTTTCCGCCGAAACCTGAAAGGAGAATTCTTACCGAATGGCACGATGATATATCCGGAATGTTTAATCATGACAGTGAAAATCGCTGGTGTCTCGATTGTCATGATCTTAAAAACAGAGATTATTTAAGACTTGCAAGCGGAAAATTACTGGATTTTAAGGAATCTTATAAGCTTTGCGGTCAATGTCATGGTGAAAAATACAGAGACTGGAAAGTTGGGGTTCATGGAAAGAGAATCGGGGAATGGAATGGTAAAAAAGAATACTTTCTTTGTGTTAATTGTCACAACCCTCATTCACCAAAATTTAAGGAACTAAAACCGGAACCTCCTCCTACCAGACAGGAAGATATTAAATAGATTTACTTATTGAAGATTAGCAAAAATGAAAAAAGGAAATTCAAGAAGGTCGTTTATAAAGAATGTTTCATTGGCAACAGTCTCAACTATTGCACTTTCTGGTTGTGGGTCAAAAGCTTTTGAAGATTTTCTTCAGAAAAACTTCAGGACACTGACAAAGGAGGAAAAAGATGAAATAGTTAAAAACCTGGAACTAAAATACAAAGAAAAGTACGGAAAAGAATTTCATGTATCGGACAATCCGGCAATAGACGGAACTTTATTCGGCTATGCCCTCGACCTGTCAAGGTGCGTAGGATGCAGAAAATGTGTGTATGCCTGTGTAAAAGAAAATAACCAATCACGTGAACCTCAGATACATTGGATTGAAGTTCTTCAGATAGAAAAAGAAAAAGGGATAGATTTTGCTGATTCGAATGTTCAGTATAATCCGGAAAAAGTTCCTGAAAAAGGATATTTCTATGTTCCTGTTCAATGTCAGCAATGCAGACACCCTCAATGTACTACCGTTTGCCCGGTAAAAGCCACATGGCAGGAACCTGATGGAATCGTTGTAGTTGATTATAACTGGTGCATCGGATGCAGGTATTGCATGGCAGCCTGTCCATACGGAGCAAGGCATTTTAATTGGGGTGAGCCAACTGTTCCGGCAGAAGAAATCAATACTGAAATGCATTATTTAGGGAACAGACCACGTAAGAAGGGCGTTGTTGAAAAATGTACTTTTTGTATTCAGAGAGTAAGAAAAGGCAAGTACCCGGCTTGTGTTGAAATATGCCCTGTCGGAGCCCGCAAGTTTGGAAATCTGCTGGATCCTGAAAGCGAAGTAAGATATATACTCGAGAACAAAAGGGTTCTTGTACTGAAACAGGAATTGAATACTCAGCCTAAGTTCTACTATTTCTTTGGTATTTAGATATACCTGATAATTTATGTGTGTTTTGACTCAGTAAAATATTTAAAAAATTTAATATGAATTTTATTCGTTTTATAACAGGCAGTATTAGAATAGTATTTCATGGAAGCAAAACATATTTTGCGTGGCTGTCTCTTTTGCTGATATTAATAATTTGGGGAGGATTTGGTTATTCAGAGCAACTGATAAACGGCTTAATCAGAACCCACATGCGCGATTCCGTATCCTGGGCATTTTATATTGGCAACTTTACTTTTCTTGTCGGAGTCGCTGCTGCGGCTGTAATGCTCGTCATCCCTGCTTATTTATACGATTGGAAACCGATAAAGGAGATTGCAATTTTCGGCGAATTGCTGGCTGTGTGTGCCGTAATAATGTGTCTTGGATTTATCATTGTTGACATTGGAAATCCACTAAGGTTCTGGCATATGTTACCATTAATAGGAACATTGAACTTTCCTTCATCAATGCTTTCCTGGGATTTTTTCGTTCTCAACATCTATTTATTGCTCAATCTGGTAGTGGCAACCTATCTGTTATATTGCATTTTTTACAAAAAAGAGTACAAAAAATCGTTTGTATTACCTCTTGTCCTGCTCAGTATACCTATGGCCGTAGCGATTCATACAACTACAGCTTTTCTTTATAATGCCCTTCCGGCACGTATCTTCTGGAACAGTGCCCTTCTGGCCCCACGATTTTTAGCATCTGCATTTTGTTCCGGCCCGGCTATCCTCCTGATTTTGTTTCAGATACTAAGAAAAACCACGAAGTTTGAAATAAAAGATGAAGCAATCTGGAAAATTGCTGAGCTGATGGTTTATGCAATGTTCATTTATCTGTTTTTTACCATTGCCGAACTTTTTAAAGAGTTTTATTCAGGTACTGAACACCTTTTATACTGGAAATATTTACTTTTTGGAATCGGTGATCACAAAGAAATTGTTCCCTACAGCTGGGCTTCAATAATTATGGGATGCATTGCATTCGTACTATTTTTATTTCCTAAAACCAGAAGAAATTTTGTTACTCTGAATATTGGAGCAGTTCTGATATATGGAAGTGTGTATGTTGAAAAAGGAATAGCGCTTATTATTCCGGCATTTACACCTGATGTTCTTGGGCAGATTTATGTTTATACCCCGTCTTTTACGGAAATACGAACTGCTGTGATGATATTTTCTATCGGGTTCTTACTATTCACATTCTTATCAAAAATAGCAATAGCAATTGTTTTTGAAGATTACAATATTCAGAGCTTAAATCCCAAAAAAGAGAGGCTGCCCAAATAGGGACAGCCTCACGTTATTAAGAAATTTATAGCTTTCTATTTCTTAAGAGTTCTGATATAGTTAACTACGTTCCAGATTTCTTCATCTGATAATTTACCTTCATATTTAGTCATGTCGCCTCTTCCCGTTTTGGTTTTGTAAAAATGTTCGCCATCAGTCTGGTTCTGCGATAATGCTACTGTGAAGTTGGTTGGAGTAGTTTTTAGTGATTTCGCTTTTGGTCCGTCACCAAGTCCTGTTTTTCCATGACAAGCTGCGCATGTTTTTGCATAAGAAGCCTGACCTGCTTTGACACTTGCATCACTTACGGCAACCGGATTTTTCATTGATTTGAAGTTTGCCGGAACAACCCATGCTTTTGGCTGAGCTATTAATGTTACACTCAGTAATAAAACTGCAGCGCTGACAAATAAAAGTTTCATGTTTTTCATAATAATCTTGTTTTAATTATTGAGTTTAGTACAAATATCGTGCAAAAATATTAAATTTTATATTCTTCCCGTGCTTTCCTCTTAGCTTCAATTCTAATCCGGATAAGACTGATTATAGCAAAAAGATAATGGCCCCATACTCCGGCAAGCAAAACCGACAATGTATAGATCATCCATCTGGGGGCTGTTTTTGTCCAGAGAGCCCTATGCGTGGATGGTACTGAATAATCAGTAGTCAACCCCCACTTAAGCGTTTCTCGTTTTTCTACATTTCCAAAAGTAGGATTTTCTTCAAATTTTGCTATTATTGTTAAATTCCCGTCTTTATTCCCGGGAAGATCAGAAGGAAATTCTGTTATTGCAGTACCAGATTCATCGAGGGTAAGCTCACTGATGGGGAGAAGGCTGAACATTCTTGGTACATAAATTTTAACAGCTTCGCCCGAAACTGGTTTTTCGGTTCCATTCACTTTGGTAAATGCTTTTACAGTAATGGTCTTTATGGTATCAATAACTGTAAGCGCCATCTCGAGTCTTACATCTTTAATAGTAATCTCCGATTTACCGGCATCAATTGTATCGTTTCCTTTGTATTCAGAACTAAAGCCCCACATTCCATCCTTATCAGACTTAAGTTCTATGTCACTTTTAAGCTCAAGTCTTACAACACCCTTATTGTCAGTGACGCCTGTAGTGATTAATCTCTTTTGGTCTCCACCCGAATAGAAGGAAATTTCCATCCCGGAAAGGGGTAATTCCATCCTGTTCTTTGAATATGTCAGGGATGTTTGCAGAATACGCTGATCATCGGTATTTTTAAAATACTGCAGCTGAATATAGGGACTGATTTTAGTTACTTCCTGTGAAAACAGCCTGATTGAAAAGACTGGAAGCAGTGATAAAATCAGAATCGCAAATATTGATAACTTCTTCATGATTTCTTTGATTTATCAGTTACTTCATTATTTCATTTTCGTCCTTTTCCTGCATTTCGGAAATCGAAATAATAGGTGCAATTTTTGATACGAGCATGAAAAGCATCGCAAATACAGCTACTCCTGCCAGGGTTAATGACCATTCTACCCAGGTGGGAGAATAGGTTATCCAGGCAGGACGCGTATCCTGAATTGGCAGGAATGGAGTTTCAAGAGTAGGAATTACGATAATATAACGGTTTACCCATAGTGCACTGATTGCAATTATCGCGGCAATTGTAATATTAGGGATAGTTCTGAATCTGGGAAAAGCGATAATAATACATGGCAATAAAATTCCGATGTAGTTTGCAAAGATGAAAAGCGAATAATAATCTGTGAACAGTTTATCAATCAATATCGAATCCATTTTTATTGAACCATACCACTTTGTAAGATAATCGCTGAAAGTGAAATATCCATAAAATGCAGCTATTACTGTCAGAAGTACTCCGACATTAACAAAATGACGCTTGGTGATATATTCTTCCAGGTGATATATTTTTCTGAATATCCACATAAGGATTATTAAAAGACCTGTGCCTGAGAAAACAGCTGCAATAACAAAGTAGGGTCCAAAAATTGTTGAATGCCATCCCGGCTGAAGAGTAACCCCAAATATCCAGGCAAGTACTGAGTAAACAATAATGGCAATTGCAATAATCATAGCTGCCATGATAATCCTGGCATTTTTCAATATTTTTTTCTCTTTCGGAGTTCCTGTAAAACCAAGTGAAAGTGCTTTATAAAGTTTCTTTTTCCATGGAGGAACATTCAGATCCGCATAATCGCGAAGTATTGCAAAATCCTCAATGAATGAAAGATAGAGGTATGTAAAACATCCGACAAGGTCAGTGATGATTGCAATAACGTCCCATGTAATTGGTGATTGTATCCGGGCATGAATGAAGAGGAAATATAACCTGTCGAGACGTCCTATACAGAAAAATATAAAGAAAGGGCCTATAATAAGCGAAATCACTGTGATAAGTTCAGCAATTCTTATCACAGGTTTTCTCCATCCTGTATGAAACAGATGCAGAACTCCTGATATCAAAGCTCCGGAATAGCTTAATCCCATAAAGAAGATAAAGTTCACTATATAAAAACCCCAGACTACATTATCACGCATTCCGGTGACAATATGTCCTTTATCTATCTGCTGGATAAGTCCATATACTCCCACTGCAAAAACAGCGAAGAAGATAGAAAAGGTTATATACCATGTCAAACTTGTCTTCTCAAGTTCCGGAGTAAGATCTTTGAGTAACTTATTATCTGCATCCATAGTTTTCTTCTGATTCCAAATGAATTTGTTATCGTGGACCGACATTTTTATACCTACCCTTAATTGATTCATCAGTATCCTCCAAACCACTTTCCACCGGGAACATTCTTTGTGTGGGAGGAAGATAATAAACGCTGGGCAGAGTACCCAGTTCCTCACGATACCTGTAACCGGCTCTGTCGACCATCAGTTTACTGAACCGCTCGGTTTCGTTGCCATTGGTAACTGTATCTTCAAGTATATCACCAAAATAGATTACTCCCATCGGACATGCTGTAACACATCTTGGCAACTCATTTTTTCTTAGCTTATCTGCACAGAAGATACATTTTCCAACTGTACCCTCAGTTGCAGGGATATTTGTTTCCGGATCATAAACATGTCCCTCAGGAACTTTTACCTCAGGATCTTTCCAATTGAAAACCCTGGCTGAGAACGGACAACCGGTCATGCAGAATTTGCAACCAATACAACGCTGATTATCAATAAGAACTATTCCATCGGGCCGTTTGTATGTTGCGCCAACAGGGCATACACTCACACACATAGGTTTGTCGCAATGAAAACATGGCCTTGGAAACCAGTATTTGGCAGTATGAATATCATCCTGCAGGAGATAGAGTTTCATCCACTCGTGATCTTTCGGCAGCAAATGTCCTTCCTGACAAGCCTCGACGCATTTTCTGGCATTCTTGCATCGTGCCAGATCAATAACCATTGAGAATTTTCTGTTTGGAAGACCAGCTCTCGCTTCTTCCTTTAGATCGGCAACTATCTCGCTGGCAGGTTTTATATCATCTTTATCAACTTCAACCAAAGTACCATCAGGAGAAAGAAGTTTTATCTTTTCACCTGATTTAGCCTTACTTGCTGCAAGAACTGAAGATCCGGCAATACCGGCAATTGAGACAGCACCTACACCGATACCTACTTTCTTAAGAAAATTACGTCTCGATGACCTGTCACTTTCGCTTTCATTTTTCACAATCTCTTTCATCTTACTTGTTTTAACTCAAGTGCTCGTCTGACCGATGATATCCCGAGATCATTCCCCAGAAGAGCGAAGTCGGTTTTGATCCAAGAGTACATGTATAAATATGAATCAGCATGAATATCGAGAGGAAGAATCCCATGGTAATATGAAGAATGTCAGTTAATATAAGACCACTCACTCCAAAAAACATTGTTATTGTGATTTCCGGAAAAAGTAATCCTACACCTGAGATTATCAACAGAGGTAAAGCAACATACATTGCCAGAACATAGGTAACCTTTTGTAATGGATTGAACTTCCTTTGTTCGGTTACAGGATAAGGATGTTTTTCACCCTGAAACATTCCCCAGGAATAATATTTTAGCTGTGTAAAAAGTTCTTTCAAAAAATTCTCTTTGCCTATTTTATAATACTTACCGTTTTTTGTAAAAAGATTTCCGGTTACAAAAATTATAAAATTTATTGTAAGCAACAGAGCAGCAAAATTATGCCACTTGACTGCTTTTGCAAATGCGACAACGTATGAAGTATTTTCTTTATCGGTATACTGCATACTTAAACCTGTGATAATAAGAATAAGGAACAATATTGCATTTATAACATGCCAGGCCCGCAGCCATTTTGGATAGAGATACATTCTAATCTACATTAATAAGTTTTATTATTCTTCCGTATCCTGAATAGTATATGGATACCAATAACACCGATTACACCAGCAAACATGATCAGACTCAAAAAGTTAAGATATTCATTGCGGTTTGCTCCAATAACATAAGAAGCATTTAATATTATCCCGTTAAAAAAGCCGTCACGGCGTTGTGCTTTAGATTCATACTTATACAGAGACGCCATCAGGATTGAATTTTGCGAATGACATTCATTACAAAGCTTTACAGCTTCTGCTTTAGGCTTAATCTGATGAGATACAGGAATATTATTATTAATAGAGGTATGACATTCGATGCACCTGACATTCGCAAAGTGTGATTTCTGATTTGGCAGCCAGTCGTGCTTACTAATAATATTTATCTCTGCTTTATCTGTCAGAAGCTGATACCTGCTGAAATCTGAGTGGCAATTAAGACAAATTGCATTATCATAAGCAATTGTTTCCTTAAGATTATCTTTGTTTCTTACACTTATCCTGTAGCTATGCGGGTCATGACATTTCCAGCATGAGAATCCTTCGTCTTCGAGTTTATAATGTGTGCTTTTCTGATAAGCAGAATCTATTGCCTCAAAATGATACTGAGCAAATTTCTCATCACCACCATGACAATCGATACAATTTAACTTTTGCTCCATTCTTAATTCACCGGCATGAGGGAATTTTGTATATTCTGCTGAATGGCAATCTGTACAACTGAAACTTTTGTGGTTCGATCTGTAAAAATCTGCTCTCTTTATAATTCTTTCTGAAAACATAAGAGCCTTTATCTGGCGTCCGAGAGTTTCGTTAGTATATTCATACCTGCCCTGACCATGACATTTAAAACACCTTTCATTATCATCATGAAAGGGAGAAACAAATGTTGCAGTATCCTTCGTACTCTGATTACCCCATTTAAATCCGAATACTCCTGCAAATGATGCAGAAGTATAACAGATTTGAAACAATATTGAAATAATCAGGAATCTGAAAATCTTCATCAATGATTCCGGTTAATATTTAGAATCTTACGGTTACGTTAAACCCAATAAGATATTTTCCTTTTGTAAAATCGTTGGTATTATATAAGAGATTTCTCTGATTAAGAATCTGGTTGAAGTTGGTGGCAAATATCTGGAATGTATGAGTTGCAGTATTTATTTCCCAACCAAGAGCCAAATTAGGTTTCGGCTGAACGTCAAGATTCTGTTTTGTAAGTAATTGATCATATTCAAGTATTACAGAATGTGCTCCGAATAAATTTGCACGGGCACCAACTGAAAATCCCAGATTCAGATTCTTATAACCAGTAGAATCGGTATATTGTGGAACAGAGTTGTAATAAGCCAATTCGGGTGCTACCTGAACAGAAAATATTTCATTAATCTTTCGGGCTACAATAAGTTGTGAGAAATATGATATTCTGTGAATATTCTTGTATCTGTCAGCCGCTCCAAATACTTCTTCCTTTTCTAAGTCAGCAACAATATTCCCAAAGTATGAAAGAGAAACAGGCATTTTGTTATCTTCAGTCTGCTGCAGGATAAGATATTTCCACTGAATATCCTGGAGTTTATAATCCTTTGTTGTTCCGGCACCGATCATTAGCCTGTCGGTGATTCCATAATTCAAACCAATACGGGTATTTGCTGAACCCTGTATTCCATAAAGATTATGATAATTTTCTATAAGGCTGAATCTATGATGAATTTCGAGCTCCAAACCACCTTTATAAGGGGAAACGACTGTCTGATTATCAATAAGTATAGTCGTTCCAAATGTAAACCGTACAGGTTTGGATGCGTCTTGTGTTGTTGTTTCTTCCTGAGCGAATAAGGGAGAAATGAATAATGATAAAGTCAAAAGGATAAAAATCTTTTTCATGTTAATTGGTTTTATCTGGTTTAATATTTTTAATTATTAAGGGCTCCCTGTGTTATCCAGTAGAGTACTTTAAGTTTGTCCGACGAGGTCGTTCTTGACATATGACTTGCACTTGTTATCTGTAAATACAGCCCACTTGACTCTCCCGGAGGAGTTATGAATTTGATTTTGGAAAGTGATGCATATGACTTCCCATCCCTTAGATCAGGTGCCTGAGCCCCACCATGACAAGTAATACAGTTAGAATTAAAAATAGGTTGAATGTCAGCTTGAAAATGCCAGGTGGCATTAGGGTCCACCGGACGAGGAAGGTATTCATACTTCTCACATGATGTTAACCCTTCAACTGCTGCAATAAGAACCAATCCAACAAGTATCTGTCTGATCCTTTTTATTTTCTGATTCATATCTAGATTAGTGTTAATTAATTCACAAAGATATCTTATTCTACTGATTTAAAGTCCTTATCAAGTGGAATTTTAGTGGTTCTTCAATGCTGTTTAGCATGTTAAAAAGTGATCTATATCACTTCAGTAAATGATAAATATAATTTCGACAGAAGTAGCTCCGACAGATTAAATAAAATGGAAATTCCGGCAGCAATTACTTTATCAATAACTACCACCGGAATTTTAAATAGGTTTGTGTCAGATTCTGAGAACTATTTTTTATAATATGTCATAGCCTCTGGAAGTGCAGCTTTGATCTTATTTATTCTGGTTGCATCAGATGGATGTGTACTCATAAATTCAGGTGGTTTCGACCCTCCCATAGAACTCATCCTTTCCCAGAAAGCAATTGCAGTTTGAGGATTGTAGCCCGCCATAGCCATAAAAATCAAACCAAGCTTATCTGCTTCAAGCTCATGATCACGGGAATACGGAAGCATCACACCATACTGAGCTCCAAGTCCATAAGCACCATTGAAAATACTTTTTGTCTGTTCAGGTTTAGTCTTAATCAGCTCATTTAACGCAACACTTCCAAATTGTGCCAGAAGCTCCTGACTCATTCTCTCATTACCATGCCGGGCAACTGCATGGGCAATTTCATGACTAAGAACTACTGCCAGTCCATTCTTATCCTGGGTATAAGGTAGTATTCCGCTGTAAACTACCACTTTTCCACCAGGCATGCACCAGGCATTCGGAGTAGAGTCGTTTTTTACCAGGTTGAATTCCCACTGGTAACCATCAAGTCGTGATGAAAGATTATTATCTCCTAAATATTTAATTACTGCTGCCTGTATATTTGAACCAACCTCTTTTACCAGGTCTGAATTTTTTTTATCAGGGGATACATGATTTACGTTCATGAAATCTGTATAGCTTGTCAATGACATAGAAATCATCTCAGATTCAGGCACAAGCGATAATTGTTTCCGTCCGGTTAAAGGAACAATCGAACATGATTGGTAAAGTATTGCAAATGAAATAATTGCGAAGATCGCTTTGGTAGTTTTTCTCATTATGGTAAGTTTTATTATTACTTAAGATATTTATAATCTTAACGAACTTCCCTGGTTATTTGTTTAAAATAAGAAGTAAGAACATTAGAACAATCGAAAAGCGAAATCAGAATGGAATGTAGGTCTGCATTCAACATTCGATGGTTCTTCATTCTTAATTCAATAAAAATGGGTGCCCTTTTAAGAAGACACCCTCTTTTATAATCAGATTAATATTAAAATCAGAATTTGTAAGCGTTATCTTCAATCAGCTTATCAGCGATTCGTCTTCTGGCATCTTTCACATTCACACACTCAACTCTGGTGAGATTTTCAATTGCCTTAACAAGAGCGGGGCATGATTCCGGAGCAGAAAATGCACTGATGGCCTCCAGGGCTGACTTTCTGACAACATTAGCAGTGTCGAACAGATTAACATCAAGCATATCCTTATAAAGAGATACATCTCCTTTAATCGTTCCCATCTTTTCAACTCTTAATGCCAGAGATTCAGTAACATAGGTCTCCATCATCATCTCAGCAATATTATTCAGTACTTCCTGTTCAGTTATCAGCTTCTTCTCAAAACGTTTTGTTGCACCATGAATACAAATTAAAATAGCTTTTTTGAAGTTCCTGATGTATCTTGTTTTTTCCTGGAAATAGGTTTCACCTGATGTTTTACCATCAGTAATGCCACTTAAACCTGAATATAATTTGTCAGCTTCCCCGTAAAGGTCAAACTCGCCTTTCATTGCACGCTTCATTGCAGTATCTACAACAAGAAGACGGTTTATCTCATTTGTTCCTTCGAAAATCCTGTTAATCCTCGAATCGCGGTAGCCTCTTTCAACTGCCATTTCAGCTGAATAGCCCATGCCACCATGAATCTGTACTGCCTCATCAGAAACATAGTCGAGCATTTCAGAACCAACAACTTTTAAAATAGCTGCCTCAACAGCATAATGACTAATTGCCTCAATAGATGCTCTTCCATAATCACCGCAATCAACTGTTAACTTTTCCATCAGTGTGTCAATATCTTTACTAACCCTATACACTGCCGATTCTGATGCAAAGACCCGGATTACCTGTTGTGCCATTTTATGCTTTAATGCACCAAAAGATGAGATCATCACTCCAAATTGTTTTCTTTCGTTTGCATATTTAACCGAGTCATTAATTGCTTTTTTAGCTGCACCTATAACATTAGCTCCGAGTTTAAGTCGTCCCATATGAAGAATACTTAAAGCAATTCTGAATCCCTCACCCCTTTTCCCCAGCAGGTTTTCGACCGGCACCTTAACATCATTAAAATATATCTGTGCTGTAGATGATCCTTTGATTCCCATTTTGTGTTCATCCGGACCAATGACAACTCCCGGATATTTACTTTCAACAATAAAAGCGCTGAGTACCCTGTCTACATCAATTTTTGCAAATACCACAAGTGTATCAGCAAATCCTGCATTTGTGATCCACATTTTCTGTCCATTAAGGATATAATGCTTGCCGTCTTCAGTGAGTTTAGCATTTGTTTTACCTGAGTTTGCATCACTACCAGCACCCGGCTCGGTAAGACAATATGCTCCGAGAAATTCACCGGAAGCAAGTTTGGTTACGTAACGCTCGCGCTGATCTTTATTCCCGTAATACATAATAGGCAAGGTGCCAATACCGCAATGAGCCATATAAGCTACTGAAAATGAAGATCCTGCTCCTGTCGTTTCTGCAACTAGCATCTGAGAAACAAATGATTGTCCGAAACCGCCAAACTCTTCAGGAATTGAGATCCCTAATAACCCAAGTTCTCCTGCTTTTTTCATCATGCTCTTCATCAGTTCCCTGTCACCCTTTTCAACATTTTCAATATTGGGATAAACTTCTGCTACAAGAAAATCGCTGCATGTCTGGGCTATCATTCTCTGTTCCTCATTGAATTCCTCAGGAATGAAAATATCTTTCGATTCGACTTCGCTTACAAGAAATTCACCACTTTTCAAGAGTTTACTGTTTTCCATTGTTGTCAGTTAATTGTTTTGATTTATCTATAATTCAAGTGATTGTGCAATAAGTTCGGCTATATCGAGATTCTTTATCTCAGCCTCTTTGTTTTTATATTTGAGCCCGTCTGTCAGCATTGTCATACAAAAAGGACAAGCAGTCGCAATAACAGAAGCTTCAGTTTTCAGAGCGTCTTCAGTTCTTTCAATGAAGATCTCCTTATCGCCTTTCTCAGCTTCCTTAAACATCTGGGCTCCCCCTGCACCACAACATAAAGCGAAACTTTTATTGCGATGCATTTCAACCAGGTTGCCGGTAAGTTTTTTCAGAATTGATCTTGGTTCATCATAAATATCATTTGATCTTCCAAGATAGCATGGATCGTGATACGTAACTTTAATATTCTTCAATGATTCCTGATCAATCTTTAATTTCCCCTCCTCAATATTACGGTTTAAAAACTGGAGGTAGTTGATAACTTCGTATTTTCCTCCAAGATCGGGATATTCATTTTTAAAAATATTAAAACAATGAGGGCAGATGGTAATAATCTTTTTTATTTCATACATCTTAAAGATCTCAATTACCTGCAGAGCCTGCATCTGATAAAGCATCTCATTCCCTGCACGTCTGGCAGGATCGCCAGTGCATGTTTCCTCCTTACCAAGAACTGCATAACTTACATTCAGATGTGTGAGTATTTTGGCAAAAGCCCTTACCACCTTCTTATACCTGTCATCAAAAGCTCCCGCACAACCTACCCAGAACAGGTATTCCGGTTTTTCTCCCTTTGCAAAGAGATCGGACATTACCGGGACTTCTATTCTTTTTGTTTCCATTTTTATATCTACTTTTTTTATCTTCCTTGGAAATCCCCTTTCTAATTTCCCCCCTGAGGGAAAGCCTGCCCCGCTTCGGAGGGGGTTGGGAAGGGGGTTATATCATATTTATTTCCAAATCTTTAGCCCAGTTCAGCCTGTCCTCAGCTGAATACTGCCAGGGGGCACCATTGTTTTCGATATTATTGAAAACAGCTTTCAGCTCCCCGGGGGCAGAGGCCTCCTCCATAACAAGGTACCTGCGCATATCAATTATCAGTGTTGGATGGTTAATATTGATCGGGCACTCTTTCGCACAGGCGTTGCATGTTGTACAGGCCCAGAGTTCTTCCTCCGAGATAAAATCTCTCAACAGGGAACGGTTGTCGTTAAAATCCCTTCCGTTTTTTACCATAAGAGGTCCTTTCTCTTTCATCCTTGCCCGAAGGTCCATCATAATTTTTCGCGGGGAAAGTTTCTTTCCTGTGATATTTGCAGGACATACTGAGGTACATCGTCCGCATTCTGTACAGGCAAGTGAATCGAAATAGTTTTTCCATGAAGCATCTTCAGCATCTTTTACCCCAAAACGCTCTACAGGAGTATCTGATGGCGCCGCTGCAAAAGCAGTGTTCGGATCGAGCATAAGCTTTACTTCCCTGGTGATACTGTCCATATTAGGAAGTTTTCCAAGTGGATCAAGCCTCGAAAGAAAGACATTCGGTATCGACATGAACACATGGAAATGCTTTGAATAGGGAAGATAATTTGCAAAGAAAAAGATAAGAAGAATGTGTGCCCACCATGAAACCTCGTAAAATAATTTAAGAGTTTCAGCAGAGAGACCAGGAATAAGATTTAATAATATCGTTGCTACAGGGTATATCCCATTTATTGATCCTCCTGTAACTTTCGAGTATCCTAAGTATCCCAGGTTCATTGTAATAAGGGATATCATTAAGAACAGAATAAATGACAGAGAGATGTTTGCGTCTTTATGAGAGCGTTTTTTCATCTCGATCCCTTCAAACCTTTTGATATGAAAAAAGAGACGCCGTGAAAGAAAAACGATGATTGAAACTGCTACAAGAAGAGCAAATATATCACCTGAAGCCATTAATACATTATATACAGGACCAAGGACTTTAAGAACCTTTTCAGTTCCTGTAAGACCATCGATAACCATTTCGATACTTCCGAAAATGATTACGCAAAATCCCCAGAAGACGAGTGCATGCAAAAATCCTAATACCGGTTTACGGAAAATTTTTGTCTGACCAAAGGCAACAGAAAGCATTACATTAATCCTCTTACCAAAGTCCTTTATCGGAAATGCAGGTCTGGTAAATTTAAAGAAACTGACAACGCGGTTTACAGTATAGGCAAAGGCTCCCAGTGTTAATAGTAATGTAAATGCAAATATGATCTGTTTTGTCATTTCCTAATCTCTTTTACAGCAGCAACAAGTTTTGGAAGAACTTTCATAGCATCGCCAACAATACCATACTGAGCAGCTTCAAATATAGGAGCATCCTTATCAGTGTTTATGGCGACAATATATTTAGATGAGCTTATCCCCGCAAGATGTTGTGTTGCACCAGAAATTCCTAAAGCAATATATAAGTTTGGGGCAATTATCTTACCTGTCTGACCTGTATGTTCATCATGACTTCTCCATCCTTCATCTGAAACCGGGCGGGAACAGGCAGTAGCAGCACCAAGTAAAGATGCAAGCTCAACTAAAGCAGGCCAGTTATCAGGTGATTTCATTCCTCTTCCTCCTGAAACAACAATATCAGCATCGGTTAATAGTATTTTACCGGTTTGCTTCTGAACATCCTTAACAAAAGTTTTAAGAAGAGAACCGTCAACAGATACATTTACCTTTTCAATGACTGCATTATTAGGTGTATCAATAACATCGAATGAGTTCTGGGCAAGAGTGATAATTTTAACATCAGTTTTTATGACAACATGGGCATAAGCATTTCCTGAATAAGTTCTTTTATAAACTGTAAAAGGAATCAGATTCAGAGGTAGTTTACTTACTCCTGATCCGACACCAGCTTTCAACCTTACTGATAACCTTGGAGCAATAGATTTACCAGTATTATTATTTGAAATAATTATAACCCTTGAATTTTCAGTCTGTGCTATTTCAGAAATGGCACTTGTATAGGCCTGGTTATCAAGCGTTATAAGCTTATCATTATCAACACTTAATATCTTTTTTGCTCCATAGTTACCCAGTTTCTTCAATTCGGTATCTTCAACTTTTCCTATTGAAACTGCTATAACATCAGTGCCAAGCATTTTAGCAACTCCGGCTGCGTAAGAAACCAATTCAAAAGAAAGCTTCTTAAATTTTCCATCCCAATTCTCGGTATATACTAATACTGACATATCGTAGTGATTTACTGTTTTATAACTAATTATCAGATAACTTTTGCTTCGTTTTGCAGCAATTCTATCAACTGCCCTGCATTTTCAGCATCAATATATTTACAGGCTGCGCGGGGTGCCGGCTTTTCGAATACCACTATCTGTGTAAGAGCTTCAACAGCTGCTGGTTCAATCAGTTTAACCGGTTTTGACCTGGCCATCATAATACCCCTCATGGCTGCGATTCGTGGCTCTTTGGCAATACCTTTCTGCACAACTACTACTAAAGGCATTGGAACAGTCACAATCTCTTTTCCTCCATCAATTTCGCGGGTAATGACAGGCTGTCCGTTCTCAATTTTAATCCCTGATACTGCTGAAACTGAAGGAATCCCAAGAAATTCCGAGATCATCCCTCCTACTAAAGATCCGTTATAATCGCTTGATTCAATACCACACATTATGATATCAAACTGCTCCTTTTTTGCAACTTCGGCAATCTGTGCAGCAACAAACCATGAATCAGATGATTCAGCATTTACCCTTATTGCATCATCAGCTCCAATAGCAAGAGCCTTGCGGATTGTAGGTTCAGCGCTTGCAGGACCCACATGGACAACCGTAACAGATTTTACTCCGTTTGCCGCATCGTCTTTAAGCTCGAGGGCACGGGTAAGTGATAATTCATCCCATGGATTAATAACCCACTGGATCCCGGCAGTGTCAATTGAAGCATTTCCTTCGGCAAATTTAATTTTTGTCGTGGTGTCGGGAACATTACTGATACAAACCAGAATTTTCATTTAAACTTTGATATTAGTTATTTTACTTATTCTAAATAGGTTAAAAGAATCAATATTGTGTTTTTCAACCTTTGAGGCGGCAAATATAATAATTTATGATTCACAATCAAATTTGAAAAACATCAAAGATATCACATATTCGAAAATGCAGATTCTTATAACTTCTTACTTGTCTGTATTTTAATGATCAGACATAACTAATACAAATAAGATGGTCGAAATATTCTAAAAATATCGTTTTGAATCTTTTAAGTTTTTTTATCAAGTCTACAGTAAATTTAAATTTTTAAATATAAATTCGCCGATCTGTTATAAGGATTAGAATATTAAGTTAAAGCATTGAATACCAATCTCAAGACATATAGCACTGTTGTGCTGGCAATGATTTTCTGGTCGTTGTCCTTCATTTGGTTCAAAATTGCCAACGAAACATTCCGTCCTATTACGATAGTCTTCATAAGGCTGTCATTTTCAGTTATACTACTTACAACCTATCTTGTTATAACTAAGAGCTTTATGAAAATCAAGAAGAAAGATCGCAAGCTTTTTCTTATGCTGGCACTCTTTGAACCATTCTTTTATTTTCTTGGTGAGAGTTTCGGACTTACCTATGTTTCGGCTACTGTATGTTCAGTTATGATTTCAACCATACCTGTATTTGCCACCTTAGGGGCAAGACTGATCTTCAAAGAACGACTCAAAGGGATAAATTATGCAGGAATTATATTATCCTTCATAGGAGTGGTTGTATTCATCCTGAATAAAGATGGAAGTCTTTCCTTTAATATAAAAGGATTAGGACTTCTGATTTTAGCTGTTTTTTCAGCAGTTGGCTATAACCTCACTCTCAGTCGTCTTGTAGGGGGATATAAGCCGGTTTATATTGTTAATGTTCAGAACATCATAGGAGCAGTTCTTTTCCTTCCTCTCTTTTTGATATTCGATCTAAAACATTTGGTAGGCACAACTCTTACAATTAATTTATTAACTCCGATTATTGAACTTGCTGTTTTTGCTTCCTGCGGAGCATTTATTCTCTTCGCTTACTCGGTTAGCAAAATGGGAATATCGAAGTCAACTGTTTTTTCTAACTGCATTCCGATTTTCACCGCTCTTTTTTCTTTCATCTTAATGAGTGACAGACTAACATTGCAGAATATTATAGGTATGACTATTGTAATTGCAGGTTTGTTCCTGTCGCAGATGTATGGCAGCAGAAAAAGTATCAACGAGGCACTTGTGTTAACCGGAAAAACTGCTTAAAAAAATCTTAGTATATTTGACGAGGATTGGCATTTATGGTTAAAAAAATTCTAAATATTCTCTTCTTTAGCATTATAGTATCACCTGCTTTTTCACAAACCGGAGGAGATAATGTCTATGAATTCCTGAATCTTACCCATTCCGGCCTTGTATCTTCCCTTGGTGGTACAAATGTTTCTTTACCCGGAAATAACCTGAACCTTGTATATCATAATCCGGCTCTCCTTAACTCATCGATGGATAAAACGCTTGCTTTAAATTATGTAAATTATTTTGCAGGTATCAATTATGGACTGGCAATGTACTCCAAATCATATGAGGGGGTGGGTAATTTTGCAGCTGGTCTTACCTACCTTAATTATGGCTCTTTTACAGAGGCTGATGCTTCAGGAGTCATAACCGGAGACTTTAGTGCTGCCGAATATGCCTTTTCAATGGTCTACTCCCACGAAATTGATTCTCTTTTCTCAATAGGGGTGAACTTTAAACCGGTGTTATCGCATCTTGAAAAATATACTTCCTTTGGATTTGCCTTTGATATCGGGGCTTCATATCATAACCGCAGTAACCTGTTTTCAACCGGTTTAGTTATCAGGAATGCAGGTTATCAGGTTACTACTTATGCGGGTGAACCACGTCAGAACCTCCCGTTTGAAATACAGGCCGGAGTATCACAAAGGCTTGCTCACGCACCATTTCGATTCTCCCTGACATTGAAACATCTCGAAAAATTTGATTTAACCCATGAATATAAAGATCCTGCCTCAACTGTAAGTACCAACGCTGCATCATCAGGCTTCAGTGAAAATATGTTGCGGCATATTATTCTGGGTGTTGAACTAATTCCGCATAAGAACTTTTATTTCTCTGGCGGCTACAACTACCAGAGAAGAAGAGAACTTGAAATTGATTCAAAAGTATCAACAGTAGGGCTGTCATGGGGTTTCGGTATTAAAACTTCCTGGCTCGATATTGAGTTTGGCAGAGCAACCTATCATCTTGCGGGATCATCGAGTCACGTATCATTAATCCTCAGACCAGATCTTATTTATAAAAAGAATCACGATTAAACTTTTACTTAAAGTATTTGTTTCAATAAAACTCAGAATGGAGAAAAAACTAATTATAGCAATAGACGGATACTCATCGTGCGGGAAAAGCACTTTTGCAAAATCTATAGCGAAAATGCTGAACTATATATTTATTGACAGTGGAGCAATGTACCGCGCTGTAACTCTCTATTGCATGAGGAGAGGTTTTATAGGAAACGGGGGCTTGAATTTATCAGGAGTTTTAACAGAACTTACAGATATTAATATCGATTTCATATTCAATCCTGACATTGATGAATATGAGACTTTCCTTAATTCCGAGAATGTTGAACAGGAAATCAGGAATATTGAAGTATCATCGAATGTGAGCAGGATAAGTCAGATAGCTGAAGTACGTACAAGACTTGTTGAGTTACAAAGACAGATAGGGATTCAGAAAGGGATTGTTATGGATGGAAGAGATATCGGAACAGTGGTATTCCCTGATGCAGATATCAAAATCTTCATGACAGCCTCAGTGGATATAAGAGCTAAAAGAAGGCATGATGAGTTGAAAGCGAAAGGGACAATTATCGATTTTGAGGAAATCAAAAGGAACATAATTGCCCGCGATATTGCTGACGAAAACAGGGATATTAGTCCACTTAGAAGGGCTGATGATGCAATACTTCTGGATAACAGCAGAATGTCTGTTGATCAACAGATGGACTGGGTGAAACAAATCATTCAAAAGAAAAGAGATGGTTGTTGAAATTGATAAACAATCGGGGTTCTGTTTTGGTGTACAAAATGCAGTAGAGATAGCTGAAAAAGCCCTGTTGAATGGAGAAAAAGTATTTTCACTTGGCCCGATAGTTCATAATGATAAGGAAGTGGAAAGGCTTTCAACCTTGGGACTTGCTTCAATTGATCATGATGAATTCATGAAACTTAAGAACTGTAAAGTACTTATCCGGGCTCACGGGGAACCTCCTGAAACTTATATTACGGCCAATAAGAACAATATTACAATTATTGAGGCCACCTGTCCTATAGTAAAAAGGTTACAATCGAAAATTAAAGATACATGGCTTAAAACGAAAAAAGGCAACGGGCAGGTTGTAATATTCGGAAAACCAGGTCATGCTGAAGTAGTTGGGTTGCTGGGACAGATTAAGAATGAAGGAATCCTTGTGTCAAATGCCGACGACTTCAAAAAGATAGATGTTACCAGACCTGTCTATCTCTTTTCACAAACCACAATGAGTGTTAAAGAGTATATTAATCTGACAAATATCTTACGATCGAAAATGAAGGAAAATGGAATATCCGATACTGAAAATAATCTGATAATAAACAATACTATTTGTGGTCAGGTATCTAACAGAGAACCGCATCTGAAGGCATTTGCCAGAAAACATGATGCTATAATATTTGTCAGCGGCAGGGAAAGTTCGAATGGAAAGATGCTATACTCAGTATGTAAAAGTATTAATCCTGATACTCACTTTGTTTCATCAGCTCAGGAGATTGAGAATGCCTGGTTTGAAGGAAAAAAATCTGTAGGAATATGTGGAGCCACTTCTACTCCGAAATGGCTGATTGAAAATATAAGGGATATCATTTCAAATATCTGACTATAGCATCGTTCCATCATTTGTCAGGCAAAATAAATATATTACCTTTGTGCTCTTATTTTACAAATTAAATTTATGGCAAAAGTTAAGAGAATCGGGGTGCTGACATCAGGAGGAGATGCACCCGGAATGAATGCTGCAATACGTGCAGTAACAAGAACAGCAGTTTATAACAACCTGGAAGTAGTTGGTATTTGCCAGGGATACCAGGGGATGATTGATGCTAACTTCAAACCACTTATATCACAAAGTGTTAGTGATATCATTCAGAGAGGCGGAACTATACTGAAAACAGCAAGATGCGAGGACTTCAGAACACAGGAAGGAAGACTCAAAGCCTATAATAATCTTAAAGAAGCTCAGATTGACGGAGTAGTAGTAATCGGCGGGGATGGATCATTTACCGGAGCAAGATTATTTAATGAGGAGTTTGATATTCCGTTTGTCGGGATACCCGGAACAATTGATAATGACATTTATGGTACCGATTATACTATTGGTTATGATACAGCTCTTAACACAGTTGTTGAAGCTGTTGATAAAATCCGCGACACAGCAAGTGCTCATAACAGGATGTTTTTTGTTGAAGTAATGGGCGCAGAAGCCGGGTTTATAGCTTTGTACAGCGGAATAGCAACCGGGGCAGAAGCTATTATCATTCCTGAAATAAAGGATGAATCGCGAAGCATTAAAAGTTTGATTGAAGCTGGTAACATCCGCAAGAAATCAAGCAATATAATCATTGTTGCAGAGGGCGATAAAAGCGGAGGTGCATTTGCTATAGCAGAACAGGTAAAAGACGATTTTAAGGAATTCGATGTGAGGGTTTCTGTACTTGGTCACCTTCAGCGCGGAGGATCCCCATCTGCTATCGACAGGGTTAATGCAAGCCGACTCGGACATGCTGCCGTTGAGGCTCTTCTCGATGATCAGAAAAGTGTCATGGTCGGAATAATGAATGGGGAAATTACCCTGGTTCCTTTCCGCAGAGCCGTAAAACTTCATAAAGATGTTAACCACAATCTTGTGGAATTAGCCAGAATATTGTCAGTATAATTAAATTTATTATATGTCTTCATCAAAAGTCTACTTTACAAATCTAAGAACAAAACCTTCTCAGAATCTTCTGAAAAAGCTTGATAATCTTGTTATTAAGGCTGGTATAGATAAAATCGATTTTGAGAAAAAGTTTGTAGCTGTTAAATTGCATTTCGGAGAACCCGGGAACCTTGCATACCTCAGACCTAATTATGCGGCAACCATCGTGAAGATGTTAAAAGCAAAAAAGGCTGTCCCGTTCCTTACCGATTGCAATACTTTATATTCAGGCAGGCGATCAAATGGTCCATCTCATCTTGAAGCAGCTTTTGAAAATGGATATAACCCTCTTGCAACTGATTGTCCTGTCGTAATTGGAGATGGTATTAAAGGTACTGACTACAGGGAAATCGCATTAAATCTTGAGTTTTGCAGTTCCGCTAAGATAGGCAGTGCAATTGCCGATGCCGATGTGATTATTTCTATGAACCATTTCAAAGGGCATGATATGACAGGTTTTGGAGGGGCTTTGAAAAACCTTGGTATGGGATGTGCCTCTGTTGGAGGAAAATTATTTCTTCATTCCGGATCTTCCCCTGAAATATCTGAGGAGAACTGTACAGGCTGCAGGATTTGTGAGAAAAATTGTGCCTACGATGCTGTAGTTGTAGGGAGAGATAAAATCGCACATATTGACTATGAAAAATGTGTTGGTTGCGGACAATGCGTTGCAGTTTGCCAATACGATTCTGCACAGGTTGTCTGGCAGAATTCTTCTGAAACTGTATGTAAGAGAATTGCTGAATATTCATTGGCTGTTGTAAAAGACAAGCCATCATTCCATATAAATTTCATAATGAATGTATCTCCCAATTGCGATTGCTGGAACTTTAATGATTATCCCCTTGTTCCCGATCTGGGTATTGCAGCTTCTTTCGATCCGGTGGCTCTTGATCAGGCATGTGCTGATATGGTTAAAGCAGCCCCTGCCCTTCCCGGAAGCATAATTTGTGATGATCATGAACATAATGATTTGCAGGGGGAAGATAAATTCAAAATGGCACATCCCGATACTTTCTGGCAGGCAGGTCTTGACCATGCTGTAAAAATCGGACTGGGAAGCACTGAATATGAATTGATTAATATCTGATTGCTGATTATAGAAATGAATCCAAAAGTAAGGATTGCCCGTCTATCAATATTTTCCAATACTTTATTGATTATAATGAAGTTATCAGTTGGAATTATTGGAGGTTCGGTAAGTATAATTTCTGAGGCAATCCATTCATCGATGGATCTTTTAGCGGCTGTAATTGCATTTTTATCGGTCAGGGTATCTGATAATCCTCCCGACTCAAGGCATCCATACGGGCACGGCAAAATTGAAAATATATCCGGGGTAATTGAAGCTTTACTCATCTTCGTTGCTGCTATCTGGATTATCATTGAAGCTGTCAAAAAGATTTTAGGGGAAAGAATAGAGATTGAATCAATCGCATTAGGTTCTGTTGTAATGCTCATTTCAGCAATAGTCAACTTTATTGTTTCAAGAAGGTTATATAAGGTTGCCAGGGAAACAAATTCAGTAGCTCTTGAAGCCGACGCCCTTCATCTCAAAACTGATGTCTATACTTCGTTAGGTGTAGCTTTAGGGCTCGGTTTGATACTTTTTACAGGGATAAACTGGTTAGATCCGGTTGTTGCGATGTTGGTTGCCGTGTTTATTATTAAGGAATCATATCAACTGTTGAAAAAAGCCTTCACTCCTCTTCTCGATACAGCATGGGGAGAGGATGAGATTGAGGAGTTAGAGAATATATTAACAGGACTTAAGGTAAGCTATCATGATCTGCGGACCCGTTTGGCAGGGAACTATCGTTTTATTGAGTTCCATATACAGATACCTGAAAATGAATCCGTTGGAAATGCTCACCAGTATTGTGACAAGATAGAGAATGAACTAACTCAAAATTATCAGAACCTTACTGTCACTATTCATGTTGAACCAAGCTGATAGACAGCAATAATCTATTTCCTGTATTTCTCGTTTTCAATTCTTTTAATCCGCTCCCGCTCTTTTAGAACAGGTACCAGATCCTGTCCAACCATCTTGAATTCTTCAGGTTTCTCGGGAGCATTCAGGTAAAGAATTGTTCCGGGATCCAATCCCTTTTCAATAATAATATGTTTCTCATTCGATTCGCCAAGGAGTACAATTTGTTTGGTTCCATTTTTCTTGTATACAAATGGAATACTGTCAGCTCCGGCATGCACACATTCAATAGGAATAAAAACTACATCATGGAAGGTATTTATAGTTATTTTATTTCCGGTTGTCATTGATGGTCTGAGTGCCAGGTCGGAGCCATCAATTTTAATCTGCACCTCAAAAACTTTATCATCTGTATTCGGTAATTTTTCACCTATCTTGGCAACAGCAGAAACAACACCATCATATCTCTTTTTTGGAAAAGCCTCTATCGTAATATTGACTTTTTGACCTGGTTTTATTTTACTTATATCGATTTCATTAATATAAGCAGTAGAGAGCATTGATGTTAAGTCAGGCAGTGTAGCTACAACACGATCCATCGGATTGATCATAGATCCGATTTTCCTTTTACCCCCGCGCCTTTCTTTCTTATATATTACCATACCTGACGAAGGGGCCGTAATGGTGAAGCCGGCCAATACATCTTCAAATTCCTTAACCCTCTTTGATACTCTGGAGACCCAATAGTTCTGATTATAAATATCAGTTCTTGCCTGTGCTGCTCTGCGGATATAATTTCTTTCACGCTGCTCAAGTACACGCTGTGCCTTATCGAGTTCAATTTCAGCCTCTCGGAGTGTTGTGGGAGGTTCATATTTTGAATTACGAAAAGTCATTTTAGCTTCTTCAACAGTGAATTTTTGATTTTTAATAAGATCTCTTATATCGTTCATGGTAATTGCAGTATCGAGCAATTTCATTTCAAGATTTGTCTTAAGGGTAGTAAGAAAATCATATGCATCCTTCAGATTATTATTAAGTTCTGTCCTGTCAAGTGTTGCAACAAAATCACCCTTCTCAACCACTGTCCCCTCAGGAATAAGGTCCTGTATCTTGATATTCATTGACCTTATATCTCCGTTCGCATCAAATAAAGGTCCTTTAATGTCAACTGTTCTTTCAGGTATTAATTCCCCTGTGGTAGTTAATGCAATTTCAAATTCTCCTTTTTGAACCTCTGTGTATTGGTAGGTTATGCTTGCCTTTGTTGTTAATCTGTTAAAAACGTATAATAATATAAAGGCTCCAACAACAATAATTCCTGTTATAATAAATGTTTTTTTCATTTTTAATACCTAAAATAAGCTCAACTGTCCTTAATATTAATCGGGCACAAAAGTATTAAAAATTAAGCGGTGATATTATTTAATACTAAACATTTAACAACAATTAACATCTTATCCGGAATGTTATAAAATTTTATGAGTGTCGGCATTTATACATATAAATTTAATTTTTTCATACTATACCCGAAGGGATTCCTCATTTCGCTCCCATATTCTTTTTTAATTAGTTGATTTACAGTCGCTACATTCGGAATGACACTTTCTGGTTGGGGCACGGGGAGGAAGAAGCGGCGATTCGATTTGGTAGTAGAAAATATTAACATATCCAGAACG